>SDBV01000339.1_pt1 | contig 66438 bp, 54 predicted proteins | sample 2277081 | NCBI WGS metagenome assembly SDBV01 (sample SAMN10402039, study PRJNA504765) | marine sediment metagenome | isolation source: marine sediment core GS10_PC15, 223 cmbsf | place: Arctic Ocean: Southern Knipovich Ridge | collected 2010
CAGCGAGATTCTCCTGCACAGCGACATCCCGAGGTGGGTAGTCAGCATCTGGGTGCTGCGCAGCTGGTTTGAGCGGGTTTGAACCCCTGTTACCTACTACAGGCGCACTGCCGGCGGTGTCTTTCTTGGCGGGCGGATTGGCAGCAAGTGGTTTATCCGCAGGCTGGTTATCTACAGATTGTTCGTCGACTGCCAAGTCCTCTTCGGGAGTATCATCGGCAGCAGCTGGATGATTCGCAAGCTGGTTCATCGGGCTTGGAGACCCTCCTCCACCTACAGACGGACTGTGGGCGGTCGAGTTCTTTCTGGGCGGGTCGGCAGCAGATGAATTACCTGCAAGCTGGTTCATCGGGCTTGGAGACCCCCCTCCACCTACAGACGGACTGTGGGCTGTCGAGTTCTTTCTGGGCGGGTTGGCAGCAGGTGGTTCATCCGCAGGCTCGTCATCTACAGGCGGGTCGTCGATTACCGGTTCCTCGGCAGGAGCATCATCTACCGGCTGTTTGTCAACTACCGGTTCCTCGGCAGGAGCATCATCTACCGGCTGTTTGTCAACTACCGGTTCCTCGGCAGGAGTATCATCTACCGGCTGTTCATCAACTACTGGTTCCTCTTCAGGCGGGTCGGCAGCAAGTGGAGTTGAACCCATATATTCATAGCAACCGGCATCCGGCACAGCGTCGCGAGGTCTGGCAAGTTTGTCCTCATCAGGAGCAGGGCTAGCGGAACAGAAATTCGTGGCAAGGCAGTTTTCTTTGAGACTGTAGTCGCCACCGTCCGGATCCAGGAAAAGCTCGTCTCTCATAACGGACTCTTGGTCTTTGGGGTACATATAGCTGTGAGCCTCGGTGCCTTTGAGCCAGTCTTTGTAGTCCTGGACGTAGATGTTGTAGTCGTGATAGCCCAGCACGGCAGGGTCCTTCGGAGCGTACTGGCCGCAAAAGAGGTTGTTATATACAGCAAGATTCTGATTCTTCTCGGAGAAGGATGAGTAACCAATGACTGTATTATTTCTAAATATCGTGTCAGATGTCCGGGAAATAGCGACTTCTCGGCTGCCGCAGTTATAAATCAGGTTGTTCTCTATCAAGCCGTTCTCGAATCCACCGTTGCTGGCATGTATGAACAGGCCTTGAACCGCCATGTTACGCATGGTGTTCCTGGCGAAAATACAGTTGCGAAACTTGTGTCCATTCGCCGAGTACATCTGAATTCCATCCGGATGGGCGCTGGAGTTCCATTGAATACTGTCTCGAATAGTATTGCCAATGATGCGGATATTGTAGCAATCACTGTACTCCGTCCTAAGCGTTATGTGGTCGGCGCCGACATCGTATATGTCGCTGTCGAAGATGCTGATATGCGAAGAGGAGCTGATACTGACACTGGTCCCTGAACAGAAATGGATATCGCAGTTACTGATGGTAACATTGCTGCTGCTGCGTATTGACACAGCACCACCGTAGGCATACTGGATGTTGGTGCCGGGGCCAACAATTTCACAGTTGTCCATATTGAAGGCGACCATTTTTTTCAGTTTGACGCGACGCATCTTCAGGTTCTTGAACCAGTAGCGAAGGTAACACAAGCCGCTGTTGCGAACGAAAAGAACCTCGTCAAGCACTGGATTATGTCCCGGCCTAGCCTCAAACGTTATCCACCTGACATGAACGTCCTGGAGTGAGTCTTCCAAATCCCCGCTATAGGTTGAATTAGGCGTGGTGGTAAAATCGCCGTAATCCCCGTCGGCAAGCAGGACCTTGTCCCCTTCAGCAAGCACCGACTGCGCCTTGCCGAGAGTTCTCCAGGGCTGGTTAGATGTGCCAGGGTTTGAGTCATCGCCGTTAACAGCGTCGAGATAGTAGGTCTGCGCAAAAGCTGGAATTGCCAAGTTCAAAATCAAGGCCATAAGCGTAAAAGCCAGTATTCTGTTCGAGTACACGATAGTATACCCCCATATGTGTGTCGCTAAGATGAAACTCTGCCTTCTAATACGCCCGGTGGGGCTATCAAAAACATAGTAATTAAATCAACTGTCGCCTAACGCTAAAGTGGGTAATGCGGCAAAACAATCAGCCAGTGAGCAGATTATCGGCCTCAAATATTTCTTGAGTTGAAACGAAGATAGGCATATAATCTGCTCGTGCTTCGCAGCGACTCTGCTTTGCCCTGCGTAGCTTCGCAGAGCAGGGAAATACTTCGCCCAGTAGTACAGCACTTTAGAAATCAATGTACTAAGGATACGAAAATGAACAGAAAAGCACTCTTCATAGGCCTTGGATATTTAATGGTGGCTCTGCTCGGCTGTGGGACTCAGCCTATGCAATCGCTCGAGCCGATATGTGTCCTGAGTTCAGATGTGCAGGCAGCCATGGACTCGGCGGAGCAGGTACTCGGGCAGATGCATTTTGCTATCGACAAGTCTGACCCAAAACAGGGATACATCCGGACTAAACCGCTGACCGGAGCACAGCTTTTTGAGTTCTGGCGGAAAGATACCGTGGGCCAATTCAACACGGCTGAGTCGAATATGCACACAGTGCGACGAACGGTAGAAATTAACGTCAGCCAAAAAAATGGCCAGGTATGTACCGACTGTGTGGTCACTGCCGAGCGAATGAGCCTGCCGCAGCGCGAGGCAGTCAGCACATCTCAGGCATCGGCGCTGTTTACACGGAGCTCGCCTTCGCTCCAGCAGCTCGAACTGAATCCTGCCCAGCAGAAAGGCATGACATGGATAGAACTGGGACGGGACAGTCGGCTCGAGGCCAAAATACTAAGTCGGCTGCGAGCAAAGCTTTAGTTCCAATGGGAGCGGTCGAGATATGAGGATACTGGTCGCCGGGGGCGCAGGTTACATCGGCAGCAATATGGCGGCGATGCTCAAAAGCAGCGGTCATGAGCCGATAGTCTTCGATAATTTGAGCAAAGGACACCGCCAGGCAGTTGGCCAGGTGAAACTTGTCGAAGGAGACTTGGCGGATTATGACCTGCTTGTAGAGACTCTAAAAGAAAACGCAATTGAAGCGGTGATGCATTTTGCCGCATTTATCGAGGTTGCTGAATCGGTTGAACAGCCGCTCGCATATTATAATAACAATGTCTGCAACACGCATAACCTTCTGACTGCGATGGAAGCGGCAGGAGTGAATAAATTCGTGTTCAGCAGCACGGCTGCGGTTTATGGGATGCCTGAGGAAGTCCCTATTACAGAGAACTGTCCTAAGCAGCCTGTTAACCCCTACGGCGAGACCAAACTGGCGGTTGAGCGGATGTGCCACTTCCAGAGCAAGGCAGGCAAGCTTCGTTATACCGCGCTTCGCTATTTTAATGCCGCAGGCGCTGGTAACGGGGGAACATTAGGCGAAGACCATAAGCCTGAGTCGCATCTGATTCCGCTTATAATCCAGGCAGCCTTGGGCAAGCGTGACAGTGTTTCGATTTACGGGACGGATTACGACACACCGGACGGCACCTGCGTTCGTGATTATATTCATATCGAGGATTTATGCAGAGCTCACCTACTGGCGCTGGAGCGTTTGGACAGCGAAGCAGAGCTTGTTTACAATCTCGGCAACGGCAAAGGCTATACCGTCCGTGAGGTAATAGAGACTGTTAAGAAAATCTCCGGCAAAGACTTCAAAGTCATCGAAGCCGATAGACGAGCCGGTGACCCGGCCGTTTTGACTGCTGATGCCGGCAAAGTCCGAAGTGAGCTCGGCTGGACGCCACAATTAGGTAAACTTGAGACAATAATCGAAACCGCTTGGAAATGGCACAGCAGCCATCCGGATGGATATGTGGAATAGCAATCTGCAGGGTTCGTTATAATGAGTGACATTCAGGAAAAAACTACTAAATTTTTAAGTTCACATGGAATGTATCATGGTGATATTTCTGTGGACCAGGTTTGTGAATCATTCCTTAACCAGATGGAGGCTGGGTTGGCGAGTAAGGACAGTTCACTTGCGATGATACCAACTTATATCGAGACAGATAGAGAGCTGCCCGCCAACGAGCCGGTCATCGTCATGGACGCAGGCGGCACCAATTTCCGGGCAGCGGCGGTTTCTTTCGATGGACATGGCAAGTGTGAAATTAAAAAACTTCGCAAAAAAGCCATGCCCGGAGTGGACGAGGAGGTCTCACAAAACGAGTTCTTCGATGTACTTACCGGCTACATCGAGGATATTGCCCGAGAAAGCGAAAAAATCGGATTCTGCTTTTCTTATCCATGTGAAATAACGCCGGATAAAGACGGCAGGCTGACGCACTTTTCAAAAGAGATAAAAGCGCCTCAGGTCGTCGGGCAGATGATAGGTGAACATCTCAAGGCCGCGATTGAACGGGCAGGTCTCGATGGCAATAAGCATGTGGTCATTCTCAACGATACAGTAACGACGCTTCTTGCGGGGATGGCTGGATTTGAAGATAAGAATTACGACAGCTATGTGGGATTTATCCTGGGTACGGGCACCAACACCTGTTATATCGAGCAGAACAGCAACATTATCAAAGTTCATGGGCTCGATAAAGACAAAAGTATGATTATTAATGTCGAGTCAGGCGGATTCGACAAAGTGCCTCAAGGTGAAATTGATGAACAGTTCGATAGCAATACCGAGAATCCCGGGCTGTATAAGTTCGAGAAGATGATATCAGGTGCATATTTAGGCCCTTTGTGTCTGGAAGTGATTAACAAGGCCGCTGAGGAAGAATTGTTTTCGTCCATAACAGCGGAGAAACTCAAAGGCATTAAAAAACTCGATACAAAACAGTTGAGTGATTACCTGACCGAGCCGCCTGCACCATTCCATCCGCTGGGCGAGGTCCTGCTTGAAGCCAGCAATTATGATAAGGCCATAACTGAGGCCCTGGTCAAAGCTATCGTAGAACGCGCAGCGAAACTAACAGCTATAAATCTTGCCGCTGCTGTTTTGAAAAGCGGCATGGGCAAAAATGCGGATAAGCCCGTTTGCATCGTGGCTGAAGGCACGACCTTCTATAAACTACCCGGTTTGAGAGAAAAAGTCGAACAGTACCTGCAGGAGTTTTTCGTAGAGCAAAAAGGCAGGTACCAGAAAATAGTCTATGTTGAAAACGCCACACTCATCGGAGCTGCAATAGCAGGCCTGACAAATTAGTCTTTAGTGGTTAGCGAACAGTAGATAGCCCACATATAGCGTTTGAAATAGCAGGGGTAAAATACTAACAGCCGATGGTGAGATTCGAACCCACAACCTCAGCTTTACGAAAGCTGTGCTCTACCATTGAGCTACATCGGCGGCGGCTGACATCATAACATCGCTATGGTTTTTTGTAAAGATGGAGCCCGACACCTGTAAATCCGAAGCAATAAAAAATCCGTCGCCTATACCAGTGAGGTGAGGTGACGGATTTCGGAGGGGAGAAAATATCGTTTCTTTTACACTATCTTCTTGTAATCAACTGCTTATAGGCATTCTCGCCGCCATTGATTAAATGAATCAACGGCTGCGGCCGGTCAAATCCATCCAGTATTGTAACCGGGGCACCAGCAAATTCCAAGTCATATGTAAATGATTTGCCGGCGGATATTGTTTGTACTCAGTCATCGATGCATATTTCGGCACGACGAAGGTGTGCGGCCAGGTCGGCGTTGTCAAATCGCACATGGCCTGGGCCAGTTTCTTCGGCACTTCCGTCGTGTATGCCTCGTCCCAGATTAAACTAAACATCCCGTTAAGGCTGCTATAGGCCATTCGAGCCGCAATGTCTTCAATACCTGCCGGGGTCATAAACGATACGCTGCTTCCACCGCCGGTATCCCTGCGGCAGTTTATCAAAAGACGATAGCGGCGTAGCCGACGCTTTCGCTGCTGCGCGAGTCCATCTTTTCAGTCATTATCGAATTACTATCCGTATGTGCAAGCAATGTCCCTTCGCTTCTACCAAGCTCCTTTGCCGCGGCGACTGCGGCAGCGGCGGCTCCGGCGCCGCAGGCGTTGCAGTTCTTTTCAGCCGAAGCGAGCATCTTCTCAGGTTTCATACTGACGGCAAAGTCAATGAATTTGGTGTCGTTGACAGTACTTGCCCATTTGAGGGCATCTTCGCCCGTACCCATCGGGGCAAATCCATATCGCGGCCCATAGTGAGTCAGGTCGGTCGAGCCGATAAAGACTATTTTCTTTTCGGATTGCTTTGCGATTTGGCCCAGGCAGCAGCCAAGGTCTATCGCTTCATAGGCGGGTGGTGTAAGAATCGGCAGAAGCTTCGCCTCCGGGAACAAGTGCTGAACAAATGGAACCTGCACCTCGATACTGTGCTCATAAGCGTGAGCCTGGGCGCTTCGAAGGGCAGAGCCTTTTTCCAGAACGAGCTCGGCCAGTTCTTCATCAATGCCCAACTCGCCCAGGGGAGTCAGCCATGCTCCTTTATCGCAGACCGCAGGCTCGGGGCCGTGATAGCGGTGAGAAGCACCGAAAATAACAAATGTATCAACAACCTTGTTCTGCTGTTTAACGGCGGAAAAGACCATCGCTGCTAGAGAACCGCTGAAGACCCAGCCTGCGTGCGGGACGATACCCGCAACAATTGTCTCGGGCAGAGACTTCTCTATTTTGCGTTCGGCAAGGCACTCGGTCAACTCTGCAAGACAGGAATCCCGCGTACCCGCATAAAACTGGCCGGCTACAACAGGCTTTCTCGTTTGCATTTTGAAGGCTCCGTCGTTATGATAATGCTTTCGATTCGGTACGGATAAGCGATATTGTAAGTTTGAGAACGAAGAAAAACAATGGCATCTGAAAATAAATCACCGGTAGCCGTAGTAATGGGCTCGGATAGCGACATGAAAATTATGGAAAGCTGTATCGGGCAGCTAAAGGATTTCGGGATACAGCCGACCGTTCGGATAATCTCAGCACACAGAACGCCTCAAATAGCCGCAGAATTTGCGGATAACGCCGCAGCCAACGGTTTTAAGGTAATAATCGCCGCCGCGGGTATGGCTGCCCACCTTGCCGGCTCGCTTGCCGGGCGGACAACATTGCCAATTATCGGTGTACCTATAGACAGCGATAAGGGGGTCGGAGGTATGGACGCACTTTTGAGCACAGTTCAGATGCCGCCGGGTGTGCCGGTAGCGACTGTTGCCATCGGCAAAGCAGGCGCCAAAAACGCGGCAGTACTGGCGGTGCAGATTCTCGCACTGTCGGACGAGGCTTTAAGCAAAAAACTGGCTCAGTTCAAGTCCGAGCAGGGCAAAAAGGTGATGGAAAAGGACGCAGGCCTGCGTGAGAACTAAGCACGTCGCCGCAGCAGGCAACTCGCCAAGGTAAAGAGCATAAATGTTGCCGGTTCCGGTACGGTAATTATCAACTCAAAGTTTTCCAGAGACCCCTTGTCATCGTGATAGAGGTCGTCTATCTGCAGCCGCCATTGGCCAAACGCATCGGTTCCGTCGAATACACTCAGTGAATTGCCGACCTTCGGTCTAAAACTGCCGGTAAAGGGAGCATTGCCCTGTTCAATGGCTAAAGCAGCTTCGTCATCAAATATTGTCTGCGAATAGTCCTGCGCCCGGAAAAAATCATTGGAGTCGTAATAGGCGTTAAGGCAAACCTGCTGACCACCGGGGCCCTGCAGTATGATTTCCAGGTCAAAGACATTGGTGTGAGTAATGTCAATTGCGACATCGATGTCGTCGATAACCAAATGCTCGGTAATGGTTATAACAGCATCCTGCATCGGGCCTATGTTGGAGTTAACTTCGGCGGGAATGGGCAGATTGAACGAGCCGCCATAGACGTAAATCGGCCCCGCGCCGGATGCCGGTGTCACGGCGGCGTAGAATACGAAAAGAATCCAAAATGAGAAAGCCAAGTTCCGAGTACGCACTTTAAGCCCACAGCTAAAACATTAAGCTAATGACGTCTCGAACTCGCCTCCTCAATCATGTAAACTTATAGCGTTTTAGCAATGTTTTGTCAAGGAAAAAATCGAGAGGCGATGGGGTTGAATAAGTCGCTGAAGCTTATTGAATTTCAAGTCCGACGATGGTGATGTCGTCAATCTCATTGGGATTGACTTGCTGCTTCTGTGCGAGTTCGTTCAACCCTTCAAACATCTGGGCCAGAGGAAGAGTGGTCAGCTCAAGAAATTCATCTGTAAAGATAAAACCTTTTTTATCATCGAACGCACCGACAAACGGGTCAGCGCCATCTGAATAGAGCACCAATCTGTCACCGCTTTGTAGTTGGACGCTCTGTTGCTTGTACATGGCCTGCTCGAATATACCGAGCAGTGACCCTCTGATTTCAAGCTGAGTGCACTTGCCGTCACGAATAAGGATGGGGTAGGGATGTCCGGCACGAGCGTAAACAAGTTCAAGCGTTTCAGTGTTTAAAAGACAATAGCAGCATGTAGCGAATTGATAACCGCTCAGCTTTTGCTCGGCCATTTTAACGTTCAGATTCCTGACCACGTCGGCCGGAGCGAATATTTGGTAATCGTTACCGAGAGTCTGACGCATCACAAGGGCCTGCTTGAGGAAGATAGTCAGCAATGCGGCAGGCATTGAATGGCCTACGGCGTCAGCAACGTAGAAACCAATATGCTTTTCATCGAGACGAGCTATGTCGTAGATGTCACCGGAAACCCACTCTGCCGGCAGAAAGGCAGCAGAGAAGCGGAATCTTTCCGTGTTGGGTAACTGACGTGGCAAAAAGTCGCGCTGTACCATTCCAGCCAACCGCAACTGTTCCGACAGATTGTCCACCATGGCCCCAGTTACGCTTAGTTGGTCGGCAAGCCGGTTGCTGCATGTCGTGATGGCTTCTTTGGGAGGAGCACCCGGTTTGACAACCATTCCCGGGCTTTGCTTGCGGTAGGCAAGGTTAACACTGATACGGACCCATAGTTCATCCAGGTCAACCAAGCAGGGTTTTCCATTGGCGTTTAAGCTGTTTTCGCTTGCTGCAGCAGAATCGATTTGGGTGGGGCGCGGGTTTTCACTTAGAAGAATCACCCCTATACTGTTCTGTTCGAGAGCTTCTATAATCTTGGCGAGCCTGCCCGGCTGCGAAATCTCTGAACCCAGCACATCTATGATTACAGTTCCGATAAGGTCAGGACGATGAGAAATCCTCTTAAAATCGGCTGGGGATAAAATGAGGTAAGACAGTTTTTTCTGCCTGAGCAGCTTGCGAATGCGAGCCGGTATCTGTCCTTTATCTGTAAAATACAGGACGTCTGTAAAACTTATGAGCAAATCCGCAGTCTCTGTCTGGGTGGCTCTCGGCATCAGGTACCCCTGTTACCTTTTTTTATAGGACATTCAATCAGACAAGTCGTCTTGTCAGTATCAGGAATGTTTTCGGCTTGTTTAGAGGGTGACTTTGCCGGATTCCGGCTTCTGCGCGAAGGTTTAAGGACCTAGATGCAGGAGGATTAGAGCACTTCAAGTACATCTGTAACCGTTGCAGCGTCACGAAAATCCACAAGACAATGAGGGCGAAACAGGTATATTTATAGATATGTCGATGCAGCCCGAAGCAGTATTGTGGATTTGCAGTAGCTACGACGGTTACAGATGTACTTGAATTGCTCTATCCGGCAAATATGGCAGAGCCAATTCGAAGGATGGTGGCTCCTTCTTCTATCGCCACTTCATAATCACTGCTCATACCCATACTCAGCTCGGCAAACTGCGGTCCGACGATTCTCTCACCCTTCATTTCGACGAACAATTCCCGCGCTCGAGCGAAACAGCGGCGTACGACTTCCTTATTGTGAGTAAGCGGAGCCATTGTCATCAGCCCGCACAATTGCATATTCCCCAGCGTCTCGATTTGCTCGGCTAAGTGAGTTGCGGCACCGACGGGCACACCGTATTTTTGCGGCTCGCTAGAGGTATTCACCTGCAAAAGGATTCTTGGCTTGAGGTTGAGCTTGGCGGCGGCTGAGTTGATTTCTTCAGCCAGTCGCAACGTGTCCACCGAATGAATCAACCAAACCAGCGGCAAAACCTGTCGGACCTTGTTACGCTGAAGGTGCCCTATCATGTGCCAGTGGATATCGGTGGGAGTAAGACCGTTGCCGCTGCCGCCTTCGAGATATTCAGATAACTGCGAGGCCACTTTTTTTAGCTGCTGGACGCGGTTCTCGCCCAGGTCTGTATAGCCGAAGGAGACGACTTCCTTGACTGCTTCAATCTCGGCTGACTTAGTGACAACAACCAGCTTGACTTCGCTGGGGTCCCTCTGCGCACGACCACAGGCTGCTGCAATTGTTTCTTTGAGCTTTTTGGTTTTTTCTTCGACTTTGGTCATTTCTCTGAGATAGTTCATACTAAACTAATGGCAGAAAAACACGCAAAAAAATATCAATTAATGGGCGACTTTGCCACTGTAAAAACAAACATGCTCGATTTTCAGTGTTATAGGGCGGATAGAGACGGTTACAGACCGGCCGCTAAAGCCGGTCGAGGCTATATCCTAAAAAATCGTCTAAAAGCTGATTTTCCGCTTGATTTTCCCCCGATAACCCTGTATAGTAGGCGTATTACTGGGGAGCTTGGGGTAGTTAGTTCCCTCTCGGAAATGAAATTTTATTTGACAGCTTTTCTATAATAAGCTAAATTTCTGGAGTATTCTGGCTTATAAGTTGATATAATGCCCATATTGGGCTTATAAACCTCGGCGAGGCAGTGTGGCGCATCGGTTTCCCCCCCAGCCGGTAACCACCACCTCGCCCGTTTTTTGCGCGTAGAATCAGGTACGAATCAGGTACGAAAAAAAACCGAAAAGCTCATTATGTGCCGCTGATTTGAACGGAAAATCGCCTGTGCCGCGGGCCGTCAAATTCACAAAAATAAACACCCTGCCATGTGCCAAGATTCAGCGAACCGCCGCTAATCAGGATATGCTCACTGCATCCAACAAGTGAACTTTTTACGTGTGAGTCGCTGTTGCCCTCGCTGTGACAATAACCGCTGCGGTGTTCCGGAATGAGTTCTTCAAGGGTTAAAAGAATATCATGCACGACGGATGGGTCTGCGTTTTCATTTATGGTAATAGCCGCGGTAGTGTGAGGACAATATACGATTGCCTGGCCGTCCATAATTGCCGAATCACGCACAGCCGACTGCACCTGTCCGGTTATATCAAGCATTTGACAACGACGTTTTGTGCTTATGCTGAAGTCCTTCTGTACAACTTTCATCTTTAGCTCACTACATTTGTTCGACAACTTTGATACCTAATAACTCGCCCAGGCCGTGACGGATTGTTTTAGCCGTCAGGTCGCAAAGCAATAATCGCGTCGGTCTTTTTTCAGGCTCTGCCTTTAAAACCGGACAATCAGTATAAAATCCGCTGAACTTCTGTGCCAACTCGAAAAGATAGCCGGTCAGATAATTCGGCCTGTAGTCAACGGCAACAGATTCTATTGCCTCACCGTAGCGAATCAGGTGCTTTGCCAAATCAAGCTCAGCCGGTTCGGTCAGGTTCAATTCAGTTATACCAGACAGCTCAGTTTCAATGTCAACGTCTTTGGATTCGGCTTTTCGCTCGATGGATTTTATACGGGCGTATGCGTACTGCATATAAGGAGCGGTGTTACCGTCCATAGCGAGCATTTTATCAAAGCTGAAAATGTAATCGCTCGTTCTGTTATTGGAATAGTCTGCGTACTTGACCGCGCCGATACCGACGGCATTGGCAATTTCTTCTTTTTTCTCTGCTGGCAGTTCAGGGTTTTTCCCCTCAACCACCGCTTTCGCTCGTTCAACTGCTTCATCGAGCAGGTCTTTAAGTTTTACATTCTCACCTTCGCGGGTTTTCAATGGCTTGCCATTTTCACCGAGTACTGAGCCAAAGGTCACATGGACAAGGTCTGTGTCCTTAGACCAGCCGGCTTTTTTCGCTACCGCGAAGACCATATCGAAATGCAGGGCCTGCCTCGATTCGGTGACATAAATGATTCTTTCCGCCCTTAATTCTCCGATGCGATATCGTATCGCAGCCAAATCCGTCGTTGCATACAGATAAGCACCATCGGATTTTTGGACAATCAACGGCAACGGCTCACCCTCTTTGTTCTTAAATCCTTCCGGAAAAACACAAACCGCTCCTTCGGATTCTACACCAAGCTTCGCTTGCTTTAATTCCCGCACTACATCAGGCAAATCATCAGTATAAGAACTTTCACCTTTTACATCGTCGATAAAAAGATTTACGCCAAGAACACTATAGATATAGGAACTCTCTCGCAGTGTAATTTCGCAAGCAGCTTTCCAAATATATTTTAATTCTGGGTCGTGTCCTTGAAGTTGATTAGTGACTTTTCGTATATTTGCTGCAACAGCAGGATAATTCTTTTCTATTGCTACTATCTTTTTGTAATTTTCCTCTAGATTGTTAAGTCTAACCTTGCCTTTATTTATCTCTGCCAGAACCTCCTGCCATGATCTTAATTGCCTATTATCTTTTAGTGCATGTTTCTCAACGCCAGCGCCTGCCAATCCGTAGATAACCATCCCCATCGGAGTACCCCAGTCGCCGATATGGTTTTGGCGAATTACGGTGTGGCCGAGGAATTCGAGGACGCGGCAGATACAGTCGCCTATGATAGTGCTTCGCAGGTGGCCGACGTGCATCTGCTTGGCAATATTAGGCCCGGAAAAATCAACGACAATCTTTTGCGGCTTATCAACTCCGCTTATTCCAAGGTGGTTCTTCGAATCAGCCGATATCTCAATCAAAGCCTTTGAGAGAAAATCTGTTTTTAATCGCAGGTTAATAAAACCCGGGCCTGCAATTTCAGGTTGTTCGCAGATATCACTTACATCGAGCTTTTCTACAACCTGTTGAGCAAGCTGCCGTGGGTTGGTTTTGAGTTTCTTTGCCAAGGCCATGACGCCATTGGCCTGGTAGTCGCCGAACTTTGCATCGGTGGCGGGCTTGACGATAGCCGGCGCATCTTCTCCGCTTACTTGCCGCATCGCGGCGGAGATTCTTTCTTCAAGTATGTCAATAACAGGCTTCATTTTTCAATATTCAATTTTCTTGCGTCGCCCCAGAGCAGCTCCAGGTCGTAATAGTCGCGGTATTCGGCGTCGAAGATGTGGATTACCACGTCCACATAGTCAGCCAGAATCCAACGGCCCTGCTCGTAGCCAGCCCTGCCGAATCGCGACAGGCCCATCTGTTTCGCCAGTGCGTTGATTTCATCGCAGACGGTGCGCATCTGCCGGTTGCTGGTGCCGGTTGTGATTAAAAAATAATCCGTGGCAGGGCTTTTGCCCTTCAAATCCAGTACAATTGTGTTTTCACAATGCCGGCTGACGGCCAGCTTTGCGGATTCTATAGCGAATTCTTTAGAGTTATTCTTTTTCTTTGCAGTCACTTTCGAAAGTCCATAAAAAAACAGGGTGGCCGGAATATCGACCACCCCGATAGATTACATGGAATTGACGTTAGCGTCAATGCCGCCGCCTGCGGGCTTAGTTGCCCAGTCCAATCCAGCTACCGACGACGGGAGAGAATTTCACAATCACACCGGCAAAGACAACACTGACCATACTCATCAGTTTAATCAGGATATTAAGGCTCGGCCCTGAGGTGTCCTTGAACGGGTCACCTACCGTGTCACCGATGACTGCGGCCTTGTGTGCGTCTGAGCCTTTGCCGCCGTAGACACCGGTTTCGATGTATTTCTTGGCGTTGTCCCAGATACCGCCTGCGTTATTAAGAGCCACAGCCAGTACGAAACCGCAGCTCAGTCCGCCTGCCAGCAGGCCCATCAATCCCGCCATGCCGAGCACAAGGCCGATGACAACCGGAAGGAAGATAGCAAGCAGTGACGGAAGTATCATTTCCCGCTGAGCGCCCCTGGTGCTGATAGCGACGCAGCGGGCGTAATCGGGTTTGCCCGAGCCGTCCATGATTCCGGGGATTTCTCTAAACTGGCGACGGACTTCGGCGACCATGTCACCGGCGGTCTTGCCGACGGCCTTCATTGTCATAGCACAGAAGACAAAGGCCATCATACTGCCGATGAAAAGTCCGCACAGTATTTTAGGATTCATTATGCTCAGGTCATAAGCTAAGACGAAGTCGGCCATAGTAGCGGTGGTGACGTCGACTGCACCGCTGAACTTATCGATGACCACACCTTTGACGAAGGTAACGCTTCCAACCGTATAGGAACCACCGCTTTCTTCAGCAAGCCTTCCTATCCAGATTCGCACCGCTTCAATGAGCGAAGCGAGCAGGGCCATTGCAGTCAGGGCGGCAGAGCCTATGGCAAAGCCTTTGCCGGTTGCTGCTGTCGTATTGCCGAGCGAATCGAGTGCGTCTGTTCTTTTGCGAACTTCTTCACCAAGGCCGGACATCTCGGCGTTACCGCCTGCGTTATCGGCTATCGGGCCGTATGCGTCGGTGGCAAGTGTTATGCCGAGAGTGGCAAGCATACCAACCGCCGCAAAACCGATACCGTACAGGCCAAGGGCTATATGGCTGAATCCTCCGGCAAATCCAAAAGCGCAGAGAATGCATACCACAATCGTAATAACCGGCAGGGCAGACGAGAACATACCCGTAGCCAAACCGTTGATGATGACAGTCGCTGGACCCATTTCGGCTTGCTTTGCAACAGCCTTGGTCGGACCGTACTCGGCAGAAGTGTAGTATTCGGTGAACTGGCCGATTAGGAAGCCGCCGACCAGACCTGCAATTACCGAGCCGGCGATTCCAAAAGTAATCCAGCCGAACTTGGCCATGAGCAATACAGCTACGATGATTAACACCGTGCTCAGGAGCGTGCCTCGCATAAGAGCGTGCAGCAGGTTCTTCTGTGTAGCTCCTTCCTTACAGCGCACGAAGAAGATGCCGACTATCGAAAGCAGGATGCCAATCCCAGCGACGAATGTCGGGGCAAGTACCGCGTTTAGCGGTGTCATTCCAAGATCGCTAAGATAATTCATCGATATTGCCGCACCAAGAGCAGCCGTTGCGAGAATAGAACCGACATAACTTTCAAACAGGTCCGCTCCCATACCTGCCACGTCGCCAACGTTATCACCGACATTATCAGCAATGGTAGCGGGGTTTCTGGGGTCGTCTTCGGGAATACCCGCTTCGACCTTACCAACCAGGTCAGCGCCGACGTCTGCGGCTTTGGTAAAGATTCCGCCGCCGACACGAGCGAACAATGCCTGTGTCGAAGCGCCCATACCAAACGTGACCATTGTCGTTGTTATCTCGGCCAGCTTGTAATCAGGATTCATACCTGCAGGCACAAGAGTTAAGCCAAGAATTTCAAGGCCTTCTTTCATATGCTGCGCGGTGTAAATAAGCTTATCGAGAATAAGATACCAGACGGTGATATTTAACAGGCCGAAACCCACCACAATCAGGCCCATCACCGCGCCGCTTCTGAAAGCGACCTGCAGAGCGGCGTTGAGACTTTTGCTTGCGCCCTGGGCCGTTCTGCTGGAAGCATTGGTTGCCGTCTTCATTCCGAGCCAGCCGCACAGAGCACTTAATATTCCGGCGGTGAGAAAGGCAATCGGAACGAATGGGTTCTGTACACCGGCGTAGGCCAAAGCGAGGAAGACTCCAAACAGAAGTATAAAGACAAGACCCACAATTTTGTACTGGCTCATCAGATAGGCGTTTGCGCCTTCCCGAACGTGGCCTGCGATGGCAACCATTGTCTCATTGCCTTCCGGGTCGGCCATCATCCTTTTATAAAAGAAAAAGGCGATGACCAGAGCTATCAGCGAGGCGACAGGCGCCACGTACCACAGCAGCGGGATGCCGTCTGCGGCCTCAACTGTCTCGGCAGCCGTCTCTTGCACAGCAACCGTAATCTCCGCCGTTAGGCGTCCTGTGGACTGCTGAGCAAAGCACGTCGTCGTTATGGCCATCAACAAAAAGATTGACCCTGCCAATAATCTACTTCTGTTCATTTTGCCAACTCCTATTGGTATTAATATGTGATACTCAACGGCTAAGAGTGGTTAAAGGGTAGCAGTTTACTGAAAAGGTCCCCGATTTCAAGTATTTTGTGGGAAATGGCATTTTCGCACTGCTTTCTAACATATTATCAGTCAATTGCTCCTACCTTCATGAGCAATTACACGCCGGACCAATAGCTTGAAAACGGTCGCTACAACCTTTAATATGATCGAATATAACGATTTTATCTTTGGCGGATTTAGAGCCTATCCTGATAACTACTCGTCGGCCCGAAACCAAGCGAGCCGTCTGTAGCCAGGGAAGGCGAAACAGGCAACCTTGTTGGTTGTCGATGCAGCCTGACGACGGCTGCGGGCGGCGCAGCCGATTGAAGCCAGAAGGTTATTAGGATAGGTTCTTAATGTATGCAGGGAATTGAGGCACCATTTAATATAGCAATAATCGCCGTCACTGCGATTATTTCGTACTTAGGATTTACTAAGGCGGGCTTTGCCGAACGATACATTTTTGATGTTCAGCATATTCTCAGGGACAAACAGTACTATCGGATAATCAGTAGCGGCGCCTTGCACGGCAGTTGGGTACACCTGATTTTCAACATGTACACACTGTATTCATTCGGAAGTTCTATTGAATGGCTGTTCGGCTTTTGGCAGTTAGGCATTATATATGTATCCGGCATTGTAGGCGGCGGTTTGATTTCTCTGGCGCTTCATCGCAATCACATATACCGGGCACTGGGAGCATCCGGCGGAGTTTGCGGTGTTATTTTTGCCTGCATTTTTCTTGAGCCGGGTATGTCAGTTCAGTTATTTTTCATACCCTTTGACATTCCAGCCCCTGTGTTCGCGATAATGTTCGTTGTCATATCTGTCCTGGCTTCGTATGGCCGGATGGACAATATTGGTCACGATGCGCATCTGGGCGGAGCGATAACCGGGCTTTTAGTAACCACCCTGCTTCATCCGTACATAATCAGCCAGAATCCTTTTTTGTATTTAGGTGTAATGGGCCTGACGGTCACTTCTTTATCGGTTCTCTATTTCTATCCTATCAGTATGCCCGAGCACAAATGCGTACCCATCAGATGGACTAAAAGCAAATCAAAGAAAAAAGATAATGATACCCCGCAGCAGAACGAACCAACCGATGAAGAAATTCTCAACCACCTGCTTGATAAGGTTTCCAAACACGGAATTCATTCCCTGACATATGTAGAGAAACAGCGTTTAGAAAGAATCTCCAAGCGAAGAAAGGCCGCTGAAAATAACAGTTAAGCTATTACGTGTGATAATCGGCGTTGATTGTGACATACTGTTTGCTTAAATCACAACCGTAGCAGAAATCGCTCGCCTTTCCGACACCTAAACTTACTGTGATGGTGTGATACTTCACAGCGATGATTCTGCTTACTGTTTTTGGATTGAACTTAACGGGCTGGCCGTTCCTGAAAACGGTCACGCTGCCGATTTTGCAGGTTAGCTTTTTGGTATTGATTTTCACGCCGCAGCTTCCGGCAGCACAGATGATTCGTCCCCAGTTCGGGTCCGCTCCGTGAATCGCGCATTTAACCAAGTCATAATCGGCAATTGCGCGGGCGCATTTCTGCGCTTCGGTTTTAGTAGCAGCGCCGGTGACCATAACTTTAAATATCCGCGTCGCTCCTTCTGCATCTGCGGCCATCTGGCGGGCCAGGTCATCACATAAATCTGCTAACACAGAGGCGAATTTCTTATAGCGTGAATCCTGTTTAGTGATGGTCGCATTTTTTGCAAGGCCGGAGGCAAGTACTATCGCAGTATCGTTGGTGCTCTGATGGCCGTCAACGGTCAGCTTATTCAATGAATTACCAATAGCTTTTTTCAACGCCTCTTGCAACAGGGCTTTGCTGATTGCAACATCCGTTGTGATAAAGCAAAGCGTCGTCGCCATGTTCGGCCCTATCATGCCCGCACCCTTTACGGCAGCGGCTATGGTCACTTTTTTGCCTGATATTTGCAGGCGCCTGACAGCTTGTTTTGGCTTTGTATCGGTGGTTATTATTGCTTTAGCGAAACTCAGTCCGGCAGAGGCCGACGAAGAGAGTTTGGCCGAGGCTTTTGTGATACCGCTGGTGACCTTTGTTATAGGCAGCTTTTCACCGATGATGCCGGTTGAAGCCACGAGAATTTGATGCGGGTCAACTTCAAGCTGCTTTGCTGTTGCCTGGCACATCTTGACCGCATCAGACAATCCTCTTCGTCCGGTGCAGGCATTGGCGTTGCCTGAGTTTACAACTACTCCATATAAAGTTTTGCTCTTCAGATGTGTCCTGCTTACAGCTACCGGTGCTGCGAAGATTTTATTGGTTGTAAAGACCGCAGCAGCAACCGCGCCGGTCGGACATATAACCAGGCCCAGGTCGGCCTTGCCGGATTGCTTCAGGCCGCAACTCAGCCCTGCGGCAACAAACCCCCTGGCAGCAGTGATAGTATTGTTCGCCATTTTCGCCTCTCAAAAGTAATTTCGTTCATCCAAATCAAAATCAAGGTAGCCTAAAAAGATATCTGCTCAAAGAAAAAAGGGTTAATTTTCGGCTGAAATCGTCATTTTAACCATGCCAAAATCGCCACTGAAAGCGGTTTATTCCACTGAACGTCATTTACAGCAGAGCGTATATATATTGGGGCGGATTTGGGGCTTTTCCTCTTCCTTCCTCCATGCCTCGGTCCGCTCCCGTTTTTTATCGGCCCCGATTAGACTATCGTCCTGGCAGTTGAACGTTTATCTTTAATTCTCGCCTGTCCACTGCCAAGCTTGCCCTTAATTGTCAGCTCTCTTATGCCGGTCATCGGGTCATAAAATTTCTTATTCAAATCGACGTTGTTGACCATCATCCCTGCTCGATTCTGCCTGAGCTGATTGACAATCCTGCCATCCGGCTGGATAAAACAGGATGGATAGGGGCAATAATAACCGGATGCATTTGCCATGCTGACCCAGAAACCGTTCGAGGCCGCGCGGCATTGCATCGACTGGCGCATTATGTGGCTGTGTACGCTTGGGCCTTTCTGCCGGGCGTTGTAGAAAGACTGGAAGATACACTTAACGCTCTGCTTATAAAGCTCACGATAGACCTCTGCAAAACGCACGTCGAAGCAAATCAGCAGTGAACATTTTACGCCGTTAATTGTGAAATTGACGAAATGGTCGCCGGGCGTATATCTTCTGCCTTCACCTCTCATGCAAAAACGCTTGTCATAACGGTCTTTGATTTTCCCGTCAGGCCCAATCAGATACAAACTGTTATGAGGCGGATTAGGCTCCGTGAGCGGATGGGTGCTGCCGAGCACAACCCATAACGAGAGCTTTCGAGTAAGCGACATTATTCCGAGCGTTTCTTCTTTCAATAACGTCCAGTCGAACTTATTGAAGTTCGGAAAATCCGCGCCGATATAACCGCTGAGCGCGCATTCCGGGAAATGAACAATGTCTGCTTTAGACCTTTTGGCCTGACGCATGAATTTCTGAATCTGCTGTGAGTTTCGTTTTATATGACGACTCACCGCAAACTGACATGTAGCGACTTTGATAACAAGCTTTGACATAAACAGCTATTCTAAACCAAGGGTTTCATCGAGGCTGAAAATAATGTTCATATTCTGTATTGCCTGGCCGGAAGCGCCTTTGACAAGATTATCAATAGCAGAAAAGACGATGATTTTACCTTTGGCCTGCGTGACATAAACATGACAGTAATTGGTTCCGGCAACGTCCTTGACGTTCGGGGCAGCATCGCAAAGCTGAACGAAAGGCTCAGTTTTATAAAACTCTTCGTAAATTCCTGTCAGCTTGTCAGCAGTCATATCCTGTTTCGGCTGACAATAAACCGTCGAGAGTATCCCGCGGTCAAAAGGACCGACATGAGGTTGAAACAGTACGTTTACATCTGTTCCGGCGACATCACTTGCTATCTGTTCCATTTCCGGCATATGGCGGTGTGTCCCGATTCCGTACGCAAAAAGATTTTTATTCATATTTGGGAAGTGAAACTTCTCAGATGGATTCTTCCCTGCTCCGCTCGTGCCGGTTACAGCGTTGTTGATTACCGAATCAGTTTCAATCAGGCCGTGTTTGAGCAGCGGGGCGACCGCGAGTATAAAACCAGTCGGATAACAGCCGGGATTGGCAACTAAAGTTTTTCCCTTTATCTTATCGCGGAATAATTCCGGCAGGCCGTAAACTGCTTTGGCAAGATTAGCGGTATCCGTATGCTCTACCTGGTAGAACTTTTCATAGAGTTTTGCATCCCTGATTCGATAGTCCGCGCTGAAGTCGATTACCTTAACACCCGCATCGAGCAGTTTCGGCACGAAACTCATAGAGACCTTATGCGGCAAGCAGCACAGTGCGACATCGGCGAGCTTTGTGAGCTTGTTCAAATCGAGCGGCTCGATGGGCATGTCGCATTTGCCTTTTAGCCGGCCGAAAACCTCTTCAGCATGACCGCACTCTTCGGGCAAGGCTGTAAGGTACGTCACCTCAGCCTGTGGGTGCCGGTTGATGATTTCTATTGATTCAAGGCCGGTGTATCCGGTTGCGCCAATTATCGCTACCCTGACCATAATCGCTCCTTATAAAAAATGGCCGCCAAACTTCGAATTCGGCGGCCATTGTAATTTGCTCTTGTGTGATTTGCAAACTAACGCTTGGAGAACTGGAACTTCCGTCTTGCGCCGCGCTGACCGGGCTTTTTCCTCTCGACCATTCTGGCATCACGGGTCAGATAGCCGCCTTCACGCAATGTATGCACCAGATTAACGTCGTAATTGCAAAGTGCCCTGGCTATACCCAGCTTGGCTGCGCCCGACTGGCCGGTTGTGCCGCCGCCTTTGACATTGATAAAGACATCAAATGAGCCCTTGGCATCGACCGCTGCCAGCGCAGCTACAACCGCATTCTGGTCCTGCTTGCGCGGAAAGTAGTCGCCCAATTCTTTCTTGTTAATCAGAAGCTTGCCTTCGCCCGGTTTGATTCGCACTCTGGCTACACTGCTTTTCCTTCTGCCGGTACCCCACCAGTAACCGCCTTTGGGGTCGGCTTTTTTGCTCGGCGCGGCAGCGGGCTTGGGCTCTTTTTTCTTCTTTTCGGTCACCGAGACAGCAACATTCAGTGTCTCGCCTGCAACATTTTCCTGACTATCAGCCATATTATCTCTCTGTTATTAGTTCAGCTCTATCTTTTCCGGCTGCTGAGCCTGGTGCTCATGCTCAGACCCGCGGTACACTTTCAGTTTCTTCAGCATCTTTCTGCCTAAGCGGTTCTTCGGCAGCATACGCCTTACGGCCAGCTCAATGACCTTTTCGGGCTTTCTGGCCATCATGTCGGCAAAGCTCACATACTTATGGCCACCCGGAAAATGCGTATAGTAGTCATATTCCTTGGTTTGCTCTTTCTTGCCGGTGACCCTGATCTTTTCGGCGTTTAAGACTACCACATAATCGCCCATATCAACATGAGGCGTATATGTGGGCTTATGTTTTCCCATCAGCATTGGCGCTATTTTGGCAGCCATTCTGCCGAGAATCGCACCGTCGGCATCAACGAGCAGCCATTTGTGCTCTGCCTGTTCCTTTTTCGCCATAAAACTCTTCATAGACATACTCCGGTCACCACACGAAAACCACGGATTTTAGCATTTATACCCGGTGTGTCAAACGATTTTTTACCCAAAAACATCGCATGGATACACCAAGGACAGGGCAACGCGTGAATCCGCTCAAAAGAAAAAGAGCTGACTTGCTATGCAAGTCGGCCCTTATCAGTTTAATTAACGGTGTTTTCAGGAACAGCCCATGGAGTTGCCGCAATTGTAGCACTTGTAGCAGGTTCCGTTGCGGACAGTAATCGCGCCGCAGATATCACACGCCGGGGCGTCGTCCTGGAAGTGCTGGAACTGTGCATTGAACTGCTGCATCGCTTTTTGCTCACCTTCGGTACCGCTTTGGCTATCACTAACACCAACAGTTACCAATTCTTTGATGCGGTCGCCGAACTGGCTCAACCGGCCCTTACCGGCAGGAGCAATTTCCTTTACGGGCGTTCTGGACTTTCGAGAAGTCTTGCTTTTTGTGCCCTTGGCTTCGACGATTTTCTGCGCCAAATCCTTGGTTTTTTCCACGAGCTGCCTGGCGGTCGTAGTGTTTTTATTATCCGCAGCCGGTACGGGATTTCTGTTGGGCGTATTATTCTCGGCATATCCGGGTATGAACTGACAACCCAGCCAGCAGAAAATGTAATCGATAAGGCTCTTTGCGAAGGGGATGTCGCGGTTACTGGTCATGCCCGCCGGTTCGAATCTCGCATGGCGGAACTTATCGACCAGTGTAATCAGCGGCACGCCGTACTGCAGGGCCATCGAGGTACAGGTACCTATGACGTTCATAAGACCCCCGACGGTGCTGCCCTCCTTGGCCATAGTGATAAACAACTCACCAGGCTGTCCATCCTCGTACAGCCCCACCGTCAGGTATCCTTCATGTTGTGCTACCGAAAATTTGTGTGTAATGCTCTTTCTTGTATCAGGCAGTCGCCGCCTGTATGGTCTTGCCGGAGCGGCGGCCTCGGCAGTTTTGGCGGCGGGGTCTTTGTGCTTCTTTGTCTGGACCGGTTGGAGCATCTTCGAGCCGTCGCGATATATAGCCACGGCCTTGAGACCAAGTTTCCAGCCTTCCATGTAGGCTTCGGTAATCTGCTCGACCGTAGCCTCTTTGGGCATGTTAATCGTCTTGCTGATAGCGCCGGAAATGAAGGGCTGAACGGCGGACATCATTTTGATATGCGCCATATAGCGAATTGAGCGGTTACCGTCGCGAGGCCTGAAGGCACAATCGAAAATCGGCTCGTGTTCGACGTGCAGTTTCGGCGCCCCTTCGATAGTCTCATTCTCATCGATGTAATCGCAGATTTCCTTGATATCGTCAACGCTGTATCCCAGCCGTTCCAGGGCCATAGGCACGGTCTTGTTGACCAGTTTGAGCATTCCGCCTCCGGCCAATAGCTTGTACTTGACAAGGGCAATATCAGGTTCAATACCGGTGGTATCGCAGTCCATCATAAAGCCGATGGTGCCGGTCGGAGCCAGGACGGTAGCCTGCGCATTGCGGAAGCCGACCTTCGAACCCATATCGAAGGCCTCATCCCACGCGTCCTTGGCAGCATTTCGCAGGTAGTCCGGACAATGCGATTCCGGAACATTATTGGCATGCTCGCGGTGCATACTGATAACCTTGAGCATAGACTCCTTGTTAAGTTCGAATTCATCGAATGCACCCTTGATCTGCGCAATCTCGGCACTTACGACATAGGCGGTTCCGGTCAGGAGCGCACTTATCACTGAGGCAAGTGCGCGGGCCTGGTCCGAATCGTACGGCAAAGCCAGACTCATTGCCAAAGAACCGAGGTTCGCATAACCCAGACCCAGTGGACGGAACCGATGGCTGTTGATGGTTATCGAGGCTTCCGGATAACTGCCGTTATCAACGAGAATCTCCTGAGCGATTATGAACAGTCGAATCGCTTTTTTGAAGGTTTCAACGTTGAAAGACCCGTCATCTTTGCGGAACTTCATCAGGTTAAGAGAGGCAAGATTGCAGGCCGAGTCGTCTATGAACATATACTCGCTGCACGGATTCGAGGCGTTAATCGGGCCGGAGTTCGGACATGTGTGCCAGCGGTTAATGGTCGTGTCATACTGCAGGCCGGGGTCGCCGCAGAACCGGGTGCCCTCGGCTATCAAATCCATCAGTTCGCTGGCTGAGTGCTCGTCGAATTTTTCGCCGGTTGTGACGGCGTAAGTCGTCCATTCGGCATCCTTTTCCACAGCTTGCATGAATTCGTCGGTGACCCGGACGGAAAGATTCGAATTCTGGAACATTACGCTGTTATAGGCTTCGATGTTGTACTCGCCGGTGTAACCTGCCTCGATGAGCGTCCGGGCTTTCTTCTCTTCTTCGGTCTTGCAGGTAATGAACTCCCGGATGTCAGGATGGGTAACTTTCAGTGACTGCATCTTTGCAGCGCGGCGGGTCTTGCCGCCGGACTTGATGACCGCGGCTATCTGGTCATATACCCGCATGAAACTCAGCGGCCCCGAAGGCTTACCGCCCCCTGAAAGTTTCTCTTTGCTGCTTCGCAGTGTTGATAAGTCGGTTCCTGTACCCGAGCCGTGCTTGAAGAGCATGGCCTCACTGGTAGCCAGCCGCATAATATCAGTCATTGAATCAGCTACCGACTGGATAAAACAGGCTGAAGCCTGCGGATATTCGTAAGAGTTCTCACAGGGAACAGCCTTTTCCTTTTCGAGGTCCCAGTGGAAATTATGTTTGCTGCCTCCAACTCCGTAGACATCATAGAGACCCACGTTGAACCATACCGGTGAATTGAAGGACCCATACTGGTTAACACACAGCCAGGTCAGGTCGTGATAGAAGTTCTCACCGTCATTATCAGTAGCAAAATAGCCGTCTCTCTTGCCGCGGTCGGCAATAGTACGGCAGACGCGGTGGACGAGCTCCTTGACCGAGTTCTCGCGCTGACCGGTCTCGAGGTCGCCGTAGAAGTACTTGCTTGATACTACTTTCGTGGCAAGCTGGCTCCATGTGGTCGGCACTTCAATGTCATTCTGCTCGAAGATAACCTCGCCTGTATCGCTGGAGATTTTGGCGGAGCGCTTTTCCCAGACAAGCTCATCGAAAGGATGCGTGCCGACAGTTGCGAAAGACGGCTCTACCCTCAATCCCTTTGACTGCCCGGCTGTCACTGACGTCTCCTTCTTGTCTGTTGCGTTTTTGAAAGGGTTTCGAGGGTTAAATTCCACCGTCATTTCAGCTGCCTCCGTGCAAAGAAAAGGCCCTCCCTGGGCACCCAATATATTGATATTAAGAAAAGTGCTGCACAACATATAGTACAAAAACGACTCTGCCGAATATAAGCGATTCCCAAAAAGCTGCCAAGAAGAAAGTGCGAATTTTTTTATAAAGTCGACAACTTTTTTCTTAGTGCTTGCTGTAAAGGAAGCTACGACAGAAAAATTTTTTACTAACAACCTTCGGCTAAACTTTAGTTGCTTCAATCCACCGCTGTGATATCCATGCATGCGTCCACACATATGGATGAACCATATCATCCGACCATTTATCGGACGCAATAGTCTTAATACTTTTGTCAATTGCAGCCTGGAGCGGCACAATCAGAGCATCAAACTGCTCTGCGAGATTGTGCACAACGTTTATATAATCCAACAGATGCCCAAACATTGGATTGTCCGTGTCCTCACAGAACATGAACGGTTCCATAAGTACAATCTGACAGTCTCCCTGCTGCTTTACCTGTGAGAGTAGCTTGCTGTATGTTTTTTCATACAAGGCCAAGGCAACACCCTCGGCTTCTCTACCCGGAGTGTGTATTCGCCAAATGTCGTTTATCCCGATTAACACACTCAATACATCAGGCTTGTGTTCGAGACAATCCCTTTTCCACCTTTGCTCAAGGTCACATACCGTATTGCCGTTGATACCAGTATTGATAATGCGGAAATTAAACTGTGGGTACCTGGCCAGCAGATAGTATGCCGTGAAATGTGCGTACCCGTTTCCAAACGGCCGATAGGCTCGCTCACGCCTGCCGGCATCGGTTATACTGTCACCGATAAAAACAATTGTCTGATTTGGTCTTAATTCTACGGCGTCGGGCATAAGGGTTTTCCCTGAGTATTTTGCCTACACTTGCTATTTTACCACAGCGAGCCACCAGAACAGTGACCCGGGCGACTCAAAAGAGCTTTTATCAAACAGTCGGGGGCGATAGAATAGCAGTAGATATGGCAGACGAAAAGCACAAAACGCAAATCGAGCAGATAAGGGAAGGAATAAAGAAGCTTCCGACCTGCCCAGGCCTGTATTTTATGAAAGGGCCGAAGGAGAAGGTCCTTTATATAGGAAAGGCCAAGAATCTTCGCAGCCGCGTGTCCAGCTATTTCCAGCCCAGTGCCGACCTGGTCAGCTCGCGCGGGCCCCGAATCGCCGAAATGGTCGAAAAAGTCGAGTCAATCGACTATCTGGAGACCGCAAATGAGGTTGACGCGGTGCTTAAAGAGGCCCGGCTGATAAAGGACATTCGGCCGCCCTACAATACCGACTTAGTGGACGACAAGACCTTTCCATATCTTGAAATCACTACCGGCGATGATTTTCCCGGAGTTTACATCACTCGCAAGCCGCGAGAAAAGGGCAGCCGATTATTTGGCCCCTTCGTAGGCAGTTGTGATTTGCGCCAGACGCTTGTCGTACTGCAGAAGATTTTCAAGTTCAGAACATGCAAACTGGGCATTGGAGCCGACGATTTGAAGCGGAAATTCTTTCGGCCTTGCATACTCTACAGTATCAAACAATGCGTCGCACCGTGCGCGGCACTGATAGACCAGAAGGTTTACAGGAAGATAATCACCGACCTCGGAAAATTTCTCAAATCGAAGCGGTCAATCATCATCCGCCAGTGGACGCAAAAGATGAACGAGGCCGCTGCCCAACTGCGATATGAAGAGGCTTCCGTTTACCGCGACCGCATTCGTTTGATAGAACGACTGGAAAGAAGAGGTACACCCGAGGAGGATGTTCAGCCTGAAGTGTTTGCTTCGGACCCGACACAGGCGCTGGAACAATTACAGAAGCTGCTCAAATCAGATGAGCCGATACGAATCATCGAAGGAATTGACGTTGCGCATATAAGTGGAAACGAAGCGGTCGGCTCGCTTGTCAAGTTTATCGACGGGCGGCCCTTCAGAAGCGGCTATCGCAGATTTAAAATCAAGACAGTCGAAGGCATCGATGACTATGCCATGATATCGGAAGTTGTCAGCCGCAGATATAAATACGCACTTAAGGGTGAAGAGCTCTGGCCGGATTTGGTTTTAATTGATGGAGGATTGGGACAATTACATGCAGCCCAAGATGCATTGAAGCAGATGGATGCCCCGGCTCTTAATGTTGCCTCTCTTGCCAAAAGAGAGGAAGAAATTTATATCCGCGGCAACACCCAGTCGCTGAAATTATCGCGAACCGCACCGGCGCTGAAACTTTTGCAATACGTTCGTGATGAAGCCCATCGCTTTGCGCAGCACTATCATCATATCCTGCGTAGAAAAAGAGTTGTCGGTGATTAAAACTTATAAAGGTTTGATACTAAGCTGCAGCAGTTTCCTGGTGGCATCGGTAACCTTTGCCTGTTCACTCATTCGAATCGGCCAGACCCAGATTATTTTTGCGGCGTCGGAAATGATAAGCACTTCTTTTCGAATATCAACTGGAACTTGCGCATCAGTCAAAAGCTGTCCCACTTTTTTCCCTTCCTTCATACCAAGGGGAGTAAACTTGTCTCCATCACGGCGGAACCTGATGGTAAGCGGGAAATCGAGCTTTTGGCAATCAAACCATTCGACGGATTCGTCCTTTTGCTTTTTGAACTTCTGGAAAAAGTTTTTGTCATGGTCCTTCAAATCTGCTTCGATAACATAACGGCCGAAACGTGTGCTTCCCGGAATATTCAGCTCTATAGTCTGGCCCGGGGTTACTTCATCGTTAGTTCGCGACTTTTCTGGTGCAGCAAAAATTAACCTTTTGTATTCCCGCCAGAGCCGAAAACCATCCGGCAGTTCAAGCGTGCGATTGCTCACATTCTGAGCCGCAATTTCAAAGACACGATTGAAATGTGCTTCTGTAAGATCGCGCTCGCCGCTGCCAAGCCAGAGCAGGCTGCGACGGATAAGCTCGACCTTTATCAACTCCGGCTGCGACTGAAAGGCCGGCAGGTTTAAAGTTACTCGGCCATGAGAAGGTTTTGCGATTCTTTGCCATATCGCCTCGATTCGCTGCTGCAGGTATTCCTGAAATCGACGCATGCGGACAGACAATTGCCAGAGCTGCTCAGAAACCGGGCCGGTGCATTGGTTTTGTATTTCGGGAATAAGTTCATGGCGAATGAAATTCCTTCGGAATTCAATCTTGGCATTACTGGAATCCTCTCGCCACCGAACGCCTCGACTTTGAAGGTACTGCCGAATTTCGTCCTTGCTTACACAAAGAAGGGGGCGGATGAAACATGCGCCGTTCTCGAATCTTCGCCTTGGCCAGATTCCGGACAACCCGCGAAATCCGCATCCGCGCAGAAGTCTCTGGATAATCGTCTCGGCGTTGTCGTCTTTGTGATGACCGGTAGCAATGCACGCACAGCCGTTTTGTTCGGCAATCTTAGTTAGAGTCTCAATCCTCCATTTTCGACCGGCAGTTTCCAAAGACAGCTTCTGACGTGCGGCATATCGTTTCACATCAAGCCGGCGTGTTGTAATGTCAATCCCCAGGTTTGCCGCCTGCGATACAACATACTTTTCGTCCGCATCCGACTCGGTCCCTCGCAGTTTGTGGTTCAGGTGGGCACAAACGAGCTGTGTGTTGATATGCCGGTCGGCCTTGAGCGCCCAGAGTGTATGCATAAGCGCAACAGAATCAGCCCCTCCCGAAACCGCCAGAAGCAATCGGCCCTTATCAGTGAACAACTGCTCGGCACGGATGAAATCCAGAACCTTGTTTTCAAAATCACACAGCATAAAGCACTGGCAAAAAAATGGGCCTGACATCGAGACAGGCCCAAAACTAATTACACAATATCAATCACCAGAACAGGTGTTTATTGCCTCTGGCCGCTCTGGCTAAGCTCGGCGACCCTCTCTTGCGCCATTTCTCTCTGGCTGGCATTGAGCATGTCATACTTGAGAGAATCCGAGTAAAGTTCCAAGGCTTCATCTCTGCGGTACAATTTGTCATCCAGTACGCGGGCCGCTTTGTATCGCGCCGGATAAACCGTGTCCGGGTCCCACTGATAGGTGCGCTGATAGTAAAGCACGGCTATCGAATAATCCTTAAATACTTCGTAAATCTTGCCGGCCCTGAATGCGGCGTCATCGATTTTGTCACTGGTCGGATACTGCCTTATTAACCGGTTGTATCTGTCAAGGGCAATACGCAGTTTCTCTTTGTTCTTAAACAACACAAGTTTGCGGGCGTCATCTTCAATGACCTGGCCTTCATAATACAAGTCGTCGGCCTCGGGTATTTCCTCGCTTGCCCGCAGGTCCGGCCCGGCCACACCTGCCTCGATGATATAGTTGTACTGCGGTATGGCGTCGAGCGCGGCCAGCTCTTTCATGGCCCACTCACGCTTCATGTAGTTGCCTGTGTTGCGGTAGTACTTTATCAAAGCCTCGAGACTCTGGCGATACGCCCGACGGTGCATCGACATATCTTCAACGATGTCAACTTCCTTGTCCTTGGCCGCCTCAATTACCGCATGCCGGTCCGTGGCCCGCTTCATGCGTTCAGCCACCAGTTGACCTCGCCCACTATTGCTTTCGGTACAACCGTAAAGAGCTATTACTAATGCCAGAAGATTCGCAGTCAGAATAAGCCTTGCCATAATGGCCTCCTTTCGCAAACGCCTTATTGCCCCTATTGAATTGAAAAGTTGTCCCTGTTAAGTTTACCATCCCTCATCATTCATCCTTCGCAGGATGGACGCGAGTTAAGTAGAATGTATTTAACCGGCGCAGTCAAGAGCAAAGATGTCAAAAAATAACCGTGTGTGATTGCCTTTGTAAATCACCGGCAATTTCGCTATAATCCGGCCTTTTGGGCATCAGGGCAGATTGTTATATGGAAAAGGCTTAACATGACAGACGAGGGTTTGCAGCTTCCTGAGCGGGTAACGCATCTTAAGGTCAAAGGCAGGGACGTTTATCTTGTCGGCACGGCCCACATATCCAAGGAGAGCGTCGAGGATGTCCGGACAACAATCCAGACACTCAAGCCCGATACCATATGCATCGAGCTTTGTCAGGGCAGGTACGACGCACTTACGCAGAAAGATATCTGGAAGAAGATGAACATCTTCAAGATTATCCGGCAGAAAAAAGCAGTTCTGCTTCTGGCCCAACTTATTATGGGCGCATTTTACCGCAAACTTGGCGAGCAGCTTGGCGCCATTCCGGGTGCGGAGATGCTCGAAGGCGCGAAACTCGCAGGTGAGACAGGAGCCAAGCTCGTCCTGGCGGACAGACAAATTGATATTACGCTCAAGCGAGTATGGGGCTATCTGAGGTTCTGGGGCAAGTTCCGGCTGATGATGCATCTTATGGTCAGTATCTGTGTGCCTGAAAAAATCGATGCCGAAATGATTGATAAGATGAAGCAACAGGACCAGCTTGAAACTGTTTTGGCGGAATTCGCCGAGAAGTTCCCTGAAATTAAAAAACGGCTGATTGACGAACGGGACATCTACCTTGCACAGCAGATTCGCCATAGCCCCGGTTCAAAAGTCGTCGCTGTTGTCGGCGCAGGCCACACACCAGGCATACAAAATCATATAAACCAAGACGAACCCGTTGACGAACTGCTCGAACTGCCGCCAAAAAGCATCTGGCCGAAAGTCTTCAAGTGGGGCATACCCGCCGCAATTGTGGCAGTAATAATCCTGGGCTTTTTCATGGAGGGTAAAGAGCATTCAATCGAAAACATTTATATATGGATTATGGTTAACGGATTGCTTTCGGCAGCAGGAGCGGCGGTCGCACTCGGTCATCCGATAACGATAGTTTCTGCATTCCTGGCGGCGCCCCTGACAAGTCTGAATCCATTGGTCGCGGCAGGCTGGGTCGCGGGTCTTGTCCAGGCATGGATTCGTAAACCGACGGTAGAAGACTTCGAGGACCTGCCAAACGCCACCAGTACCTGGACAGGCTGGCACAAAAATCCCGTATTAAAAATCCTGCTCGTTTGCGCATTGGCAAATCTTGGCAGTGTATTAGGGACGTGGATCGCCGGTGGATGGATATTCGCGAGGCTGTGGAACGCAATCGTTGAGTTCTTCGTTATGATTTGGGGCTTTATCGCGGGATTATTTTAGCAGACAAGCTTGCTATAATAAGCTGCCCTTAGAAAGTATTTGGTAATAACAAAGGTTCTTCTTGACAAAGGCAGGGAAATCTGGTCTAATGCGGCTACATATGAGACAGAATTATCGCAACAACCTTATTAATTGGTGGTGGCCTGCCCAATAAGACCTCGGCAGGTTTGCGATAGTTCGCCAACTTAGAATTCAGTGGAATATTCAAAGCTCCCCTGCCGGCAAAAGCAGGGGAGCTTTTTTATTTGTATTTAGGCTGCATAAAGGCTAAAAATTAGCAATTTGGAATGCATATATGGAAGATTACAGGCAAATTATAAATAGTGCCCAGCCCGGCCAGATAGTCCCTATCGTCAAGCAGATAGAAATGGCCGACCCGATGGACTTTTTCGCCAAGGTCAGCGACTACGGCAGGGCCAAAAACTGCTGTCTGCTCGAATCGAAGGAATACCTGTCCGACACGGCGGCACTTAGTTTCGGCACCTCAAGACCCGCCTTGTACCTGACCGGCACCGGCAGGAACTTTCAAATCAAGGCCCTGAGCAAGACCGGCAGGCGGATGCTTCTGCACCTCGCCGAGAATAAAGACAGGTTCGCTTTCTGTGAATCGGTTCAGTTCGCCGACGAAGCTATCAGCGGGACTATAAAACATATCGAAGGGACTATCGACGAACAGAGTCGTCTATCAACCACTAACCAGATGGATGTCCTCAGGGCGGTGGCCTTTGCGTTCAAGCTGGCAAGCAAACCATTCAGAGTGACCTGTGGACTACTTGGCGCGCTCAGCTATGACTTTATCGACCAGTTCGAGAAACTGCCTGCCAACAGTGAGGACTTGCTGGGTAATCCGGACTACGAGCTTTATTTCGCGGATAATATTTTCCTCATGGACCACGCCAACAGCAAAGGCTATGTGGTAGTCAACGTAATTGTGACCAACGGTGACCGGGACGAGGCGGTGCGTGAAGCACAGGAATGCTTCGATTATTACGAGAATATCGCCAGGTTCGACACTCCCGCAGGACAAAAATACGACGGCCCCATGGCCGAAGAATCAACCGATACCAGCCAGGCCGAATATGAACAGATGGTCCATACCGCCAAAAAGCACATTATAGACGGCGACATCTTTCAGGTTGTCCTTTCTCGAACAAAGATAACAGCCTGTGCTGACGAACCTTTCGATGTTTACAAAAGGCTGCGCAAGCTTAATCCCTCGCCCTATATGTTTTATCTCAATACACCAAATACAATACTGATGGGCTCGAGTCCGGAACTGAATCTCCGTGTGAGCGGCACCGAGCAACGCAGTGTGGAAATTCGGCCGATTGCCGGCACCAAGCCGCGAGGCAAAATAGGCGAAAAGATCGATGCCGATACCGACTTTCGATACGAGGCGGAGCTTAAACTCGACCGGAAAGAGCTTGCAGAACATATAATGTTAGTGGATTTGGCCCGTAATGACATTGCAAGAGTAGCCGAGCCCGGCAGCAGAATTGTTACCGAGCTTTTGATTGCCGAGAAATACGAGTCGGTACAACATCTTGTAAGCAACGTCAAAGGCACACTGCGAAGCGACCTCGATGCACTGAGCGCATACCTTGCTACGATGAATATGGGTACGCTGACCGGCGCACCGAAAATCGAGGCGATGAAGATAATAAGGCAACTGGAAAAAACCAAGCGCGGTTACTACGGTGGCGCTGTGATGTACCTGACGGTGGACGGACAGTTCGACAGTTGCATTACCATACGGGCCCTGCAGGTAAAAGACCACACAGCTTATATCCGTGTCGGGGCAGGAATCGTACACGACTCGGTTCCAAAGACGGAGTTCGAAGAAACCGACCACAAAGCGGGCTCGTGCATGCGGGCCCTTGCTGCTACAAAGCAGAGGTAATACCAATGGCTGATAAAAAAATAAAAGTCCTGTTCATAGACAACTTCGATTCGTTCACGTACAACCTGGTGGATGATTTCTGCAAGCGAAACTGTGACGCCAAGGTCTACCGCTCGGATACGCCTCTCAAGAAGTTGAAGCAAATCGCCGAGCAGTTTGGGCCGGACTTGCTTTTGATATCACCGGGCCCAGGCACACCTGACACCGCAGGAGTCAGCCTTGAAGCGATAAACCATTTCAAGGACAAACTGCCGATATTCGGAGTCTGTCTCGGCCATCAGGTGATTGTCCAGCACTTTGGCGGCAAAATAGGACACGCACCCGAGCCAATGCATGGCAAAGGCTCAAGAGTCACCCACAACGGCAAAGGGATATTTCAAGGCGTGGAAAACCCGCTGCAGGTAGGTCGATATCACAGCCTTTGTGCAAATGTGCCGGAGTTGCCGGATTGCCTGGAGAAAACGGCCGAGTTCGAGAGCATAGTGATGGCAGTTGAGCATAAAGAACTGCCGATATACGGCGTACAGTTTCATCCTGAGAGTATTCTAACACCGGCAGGCGGAAAAATAATCGCCAATATTCTGTCCATAGCATCGGACGGGGAAAAGGGCAAGAAGTAAGCAATGGCAAATATAACTGAATATCTGGAAGTCATTCTTGACGGCAAGGACCTGAGCTTTGACCAGGCCCGGTCGCTGCTGGACACGGTCTTCGAAGGCGGTGTACCGGAGGTGCAAATTGCGGCGTTTCTGGCTATGATGCGAATGAAGCGTGCGACCGCCGAGGAAATCGCCGGTCTGGCAAGCTCGCTGCGTAACCATGCGGTACCGGTCAAGACAGGGATAGACAATATGATAGACACCTGCGGCACCGGCGGCGCCACTATCAAAACATTTAACGTATCGACAGCGGCAGCACTGGTGGCGGCAGGAGCCGGGGCGTATGTGGCAAAGCACGGAAACCGGGCAATAACCAGTCAGTGCGGCTCGGCTGATGTTCTGGTTGAGCTGGGAGTGAAAATCGACCCGGGACCGGAAAAGGTCGCTCAGGGTATTACCGAAGCCCACGTCGGTTTTATGTTCGCACCAATGTTTCATCCGGCGATGAAGTTCGTCCAGCCGATAAGAAAGAGTCTTGATTTCAGAACAGTTTTTAACATCCTCGGTCCCCTGGCCAACCCTGCCAAGGTTGCCGCGCAGGTCATGGGCGTTGCCAGTGAAGAGTTGATGGAGCGAATTGTCAAAACATTAAAGCTTCTCGGCGCCAAGAGGGCAATGGTGGTGCACGGTCAGGGTATGGACGAAATCAGCACGCTTGGCAAGACAAAGATTTACAGGCTGACTGACGGTGAGATTACTGAGAGTGAACTGGACCCTGCCTCGCTGGGTATAGCGGCTGCGAATATCGACGAATTGCGAACCGGTGATGCGGCAACAAACGCTTCGATTGTCCGCGACGTCCTCGAAGGCAGGGACAAAGGACCTCGAAAAGACATCGTACTCCTTAATTCCGCCGCGGGGATTATTGTCGCCGGTCTCGCGGACGATTTCGAATCGGCTATGACTCTCGCCGAACAATCAATCGCTGACGGCAAGGCATCGGCTTGTCTGCAAAAAATGATAGAAGTCTCAAATAGTTGAAAGTAAAACTGCCTCGGATAAAAACACATGTTAATACCGAAAGTAAAAATTTGTGGAATAACAAACCTTGAGGACGCACAGGCGGCGATGGATTCCGGTGCGGACCTGCTTGGATTCAACTTTTATCCGGAGAGTCCCCGTTATATAGAACCTTCAAAGGCCCAGGAGATAATCTCAAAGCTTCCGGCATTTATGGACATCGTCGGTTTGTTTGTCAACGCTAAATACGAAACCATCCGCGAGATTATCGACGAGTGTTTTTTGAACTGGCTTCAGTTTCATGGCGACGAAACCGCGGAGTTCTGTCATTCGCTCGGCTCGCTTAATCTTAACATAATCAAAGCTATTCGCGTCCGGGATTACGGTGACATCAAAAGCGCTGAACATTACTACACTGACGCTATTCTGCTCGATGCCTTCGACCCGGACAAGTACGGCGGAACAGGTTTGAGATTTGACTGGAACATAATCGGCCATATAAACAAGCGGATATTCCTTGCAGGCGGCATTAATCCGGAAAATGTGGTCGAAGCGGTTAAGCTTGGTGTGTACGGAATTGACATTTGCAGCGGGGTTGAGTCCGAGCCGGGTAAAAAAGACCACAAAAAACTCAAACAGCTTTTTGAAAACATAAGACACTTTAGAGCATAGATATGGGTAAAGATAATGAAACATGACGGCAGATACGGTCAGTACGGCGGCTTCTACGTGCCGGAGGTCTTGATACCGGCGCTCGAAGAACTCGAACAGGCATTCTATGAGTACTACCAGCAGGAACAGTTTGTCGCTGAACTCCAAAATTATTACAAACATTACGCGGGCAGGCCTTCGCCGCTTTATCTTGCAGAAAGATTCAGCGAATACGTCGGGTTCAAGGTTTATCTCAAGCGGGAAGACTTACTGCATGGCGGCGCACACAAAATCAATAACACACTCGGTCAGGGCCTGCTGGCAAAGTACATGGGCAAAAGGAAAATTATCGCAGAGACCGGAGCAGGCCAGCATGGTTTGGCGACCGCGATGGTCGGCGCTTTGTTCGGGATGGAGACAAAGATATTCATGGGCGTGACCGACATCGAACGCCAAAGCGTCAACGTGCATAAAATGAAACTGTGCGGCGCCGAAGTAATTAGTGTCGAAGGCGGTACAGGGACGCTGAAAGACGCTATTAACGATGCGCTGCGTTACTGGACGGCCCACGTCACCGATACTTTTTATGTTTTCGGCTCAACCTGTGGGCCTCATCCGTATCCTACGGTTGTCAAGCACTTTCAGACTGTCATAGGCATCGAAGCACGGCAGCAATGTCTCGACCAGGCAGGACGTCTACCTGATATGGTCGTCGCATGTGTCGGTGGAGGAAGCAATGCGATGGGTATCTTTTCCGCATTTCTCAGCGACAAAGACGTGAAATTAATCGGTGTTGAAGCGGGAGGTCAGGGTGTCCAGACAGGTAAACACGCAGCGACTTTGGTTGCGGGTAAAGTTGGCATACTGCACGGCGCCAAAGCATATCTGCTGCAGGATGAATTCGGCCAGGTAATCGAAACCGAGTCCGTAAGCGCCGGCCTTGATTATCCATCTGTCGGACCTGAACACTGCTATTTGAAAGACATCGGCCGGGCCGAATATGTTGCAGCCGATGACGATGCGGTGCTTGATGCGTTTGAGATTCTCACTAAAAGAGAAGGTATCCTGCCGGCACTGGAAAGCTCACACGCGCTGGCATATCTGATTAGCCTAAAAGGCAAGCTGAATCCGGATACTATAGTGATAGCGAACCTTTCAGGCCGAGGCGATAAGGACGTCGGCATTGTCGAAAAGTACAGGCCAACGCAGGGAAAATCCCAGTAAGAGGTATCCACATGATAAGTTACAAGGAATTGTTTTCACAGTTGAACCGAGCGGCCCTGATACCATTTTTTGTAATCGGCGACCCGGATTACGATACCAGTATTGAACTCGTAAAGGCCGCAATTGACGCAGGTGCGGATATATTGGAACTGGGGATACCTTTCAGCGACCCGATTGCGGACGGACCCACAATCCAGAAAGCCGATATCCGCGCAATCAACAGCGGAATGAACGTGCACAAGGCACTTGAATTTATCGGGCAAATCAAGGCTTACAAAGATATACCCATTGGACTATTAATGTATTACAACCTGATATTTCATTACGGCACAGACAATTTCTTTGCCGATTTCCACAAGGCCGGTGTGAACAGCATACTAATCGCCGACCTGAGTATCGACGATGCCGAAGAAGTCCTTGCGCCCGCCAAAGCCGCAGGACTTGATACGGTCTTCATGGTAACGCCAAATACCGAAACCGAGAGGGCAAAACTGATAGCTTCTAAAACAACCGGCTTCATTTACACCGTTTCCCTGCTCGGTGTGACAGGCAGCAGGGACAGTCTTTCCGACGCGGTTGATGGTCTGGTTAGTAAACTCAAAAAACTTACCGGCGTACCGATATGCGTGGGATTCGGCATAAGTAAATCTGAACATGCGGCGACAGTAGCCGCCGCCGGCGCCGATGGAGTGATAATTGGCTCAAGAATTGTAAGAGTAATTGAAGAGAACCTCAACAGCAAGGACAAGGCAGTTGCTCAGGTAGCCGAATTTATCAGGGAAGTTAAGCAGGCCCTGCCGTGAAGTGAATCAATGAGTTGTACTCAGTGAACTCTCGCTGTGCCAGCCGCCGATGCCGTCCCACCACACCGAGATGTTATGCGCAATCCAGTCATCATCTGTCTTATCACGACAGGCCCTGCACGTCATGTGATAAAGATACTGCATACATCTTCTGCCGCCCATTCTGCTGGCATGAAGTGCGATATCGATGGCCTTGGCACGACGGACAGCTTCCGGCTCAACTGTATCGGTAACCAGATCCGCCAACTCCTGAGCGCAAGGCATCAAGGCATCCTCCCAGTGTGATTGAATCGAGCTGCTCTGTGAACGAGCTTCGGCAAGAATGCGTTGTTTCTCTGCTTTTAGAGCGAGACGTTTTGCCTTTGCCCTGACTGCCCGTACGCGGCGAAGTCTTCTACTCCTGGGCCCACAAAATTCAACTACCGTGATTACAGGGTCAATCACTATCCACACAATTGAAGTTGTCAGAACTGTGCCGACGGCAATAGTTGTCAGGCCGTTCGTAGTCAAACCCGAACCTGCTACCGCGACAGCGCCTGCCATAGCCCCTACAAAAGGACACAGGTAATAGAAGTACCGGTAAGATTCCGCGCTGGTCAGAGGGTGTTCGATAGCCCTGGCTTTTCGCCGCAGAATCACCGAGGTCAGAGCCATAGCATAGACCATCACCGCTATAACCAGAGCAATGCTCGAATTAACCGCAATGACGTCGGTAAACAGGGGCAACTGCAAGCTTGCCAGGTCAAAACGCAGCCATAGATAGACTCCGCTGGCAATGAACAGCACTATACCGGCGAAATAAAACGTGCTTAGAGCTTTCTTTGCGCGCATAGACACACTTTGGCTTACATCAAGCACAAGTGTCTAAATTATGCTATCAGGCCCACTTATAAACCGTTAATCTCTTCTGCCAGGATTTACGGTATTTGCTGTCGAGAACGCCCTTCCGAGAGGGGAGACCAACTCTTCAATCTTCAGACCCATCCAGCCCAGAATTGTCGGCGGGATATAAACAATGTCGCCTTCCTGCAACAGAACGTTTTTGCTGGTATCACCGTGAGCCATAAGCCTGTCAAAATTAACCTTGAAAATCTTCGGCGGAACAGTCGGGTCGGCTGAAGGCCTGATAACCTGAATAACTTCCAGCCAGGAAATATTTATAGGTCCTGCTTCAGCTACCGCGTCCAATACGGTATCTCTTCCTGTAAAGTCCTTCGCTCCTATTCGTCTGGCGTGTCCGAGAACATAAAATGATTTGCTCTGGTAGGTCGTTATTCTGACATCAACAGGGTGGTCTGTTGCCAAAGTATAAAGAGGTTCCACCTTTTGACGAATATCCTCGGCCAACTGAGCCGGGGTCTTGCCCGCTGCGCGCATTTCGCCGATTCCCTCGAACGATATCAGCCCGTCCGGACGAATTCGCTGGCTCTGCAGGTGCAATTCAGGGACATCCGTACAACGCACCTCAATTACATCAGGCGGCTCAAGCACATAAGTGGGGGCGTAGACACCTATCTTGGCTGGCATGGTAAAGGCCTTTATATCCTCCGACCTGGAGGAAAAACACCCGGTCGCACACACCAGCAAGGCAGCCAGACCCAGCACTAACAATACAAAATTACGATTCATTTTTAACCCTTTCAAAAAAACATAAACCGCTTCAAATCTTCTCCTCGAACAATCTAAGTTATTATTTAAGCTATTCCCACAAGTTTTTAAAAAACATTCTCGGTGCCCAATCACGCGGATTCTAACGAATCGTCAGCCGACGGCGAAGCCAACCAACACCCGCCACACCCACAAGGGCCAGTAATACGGCACTCGGCACAGGTGTTCTCGAAATCCTGATTTTGTCACTTTCCGGCTCACTTGGACAAATATAGCTCATGCCCAGATAGTAACAGTTAAGGTCGAATTCTATGACATCAGAATCCGATACCGCGTCAACTACAGTACCCAGACGCATAAAACTAACCGGCCCAAGCAGGAAGTCGCCTCCAATAAAGTCTCCCGCAAGCCGTTCTGCAGAAATATTCCTGGAATCTGACTCTGAAATCACGCCTTGCAGATTTGGTTTAGACCCCTCCTTTTTGACGCCGTCAAGCCTTTGCGTAGACAATTGCTTCAGCGGCTCAATAGAGAAAGACCCTGCACAAATATTTCGAGTTTCAGGCTCTTCAAAGGCAAAAACGGCAAGAGCCGGGCATACGAGAGAACATATCAAACACGCTGCCGACAAATACCTTATCATACCACTGCCTCCAGATATTCTCCGACTCCAGCTACTTTCCATAGGATTCAGGGCAGGTTCCCTCCCGCAGAGTTAATATATTCTACAATTTGGTCTGGCTACGTCAACAAAAAACATCGAAAAAACCATTTCACTCGCTCAAAAGCTGTTTCAGGGCAAAACAGCCCATACTGGTCAAAATCCTGCGATTACTTCAATACCTCAGACGCCTGAGCCGTTTGTCTGTCCAGCGAACACTCGACGATTGCCGGCAGGACACCCCTGTGCTCGCTACTTTCAGAAAGCTGTGCTGCAAAACGGATGAATTTGAGGAACATCGCGATTCTGCTTTGAACGTTTAGACGTCGATATATGTTCCTGATATGCGTCTTTACCGTTCCATCCTTGATATTCAGAGTCCCTCCAATCTGCATATTATCTAAACCACGACAGGCAAGCTTGGCCACCTCCAATTCACGAGGCGTCATGTTGTAGCGCCTCCCTATTTGCGCCCATCGCTGTTCATCAATAAGTGTAACCTCCGGAGGTTCCCGGTAATCTACGTAAGTCTGCGCCGAATTGTTGAAAGAATTGTCCTTTTCGCCCATCGTTATACTCCGCCAGAAATATCTTGTATAAGGTTCTTAATTTCCACAATATCGTTTCTTTTAAGGCCGCCAACATAATCATGAAGTTGCAGCGCCTGATTTAAGTTCTCAACAGCAGCCTGGGTGCGACCCAATCTTGCCAAGGCGTTTCCCAGATGAACGTGTGAGAACAAAGCGGTACGGGACCCCACTTTGCTCAAAGTCAACGCTCTGCTGAAATCCTCCACCGCCTTTTCATACTTGCCCAGCCGGTAGTAAACCATACCCCGGGTATCGACCAGCTCAGCACAACCAGGATTCCTCGTGAGCCCCTTCTCTGCAAGTTCTAATGCAAGAAAGTATTGCTTGTCCTTCTCACACATTATCCAGCAAAGATTATTGACGGCTTTGATATCATCCGGAGCCACTGCCATTATTCGCTTATACAACTGTGCAGCTTTTGAGAATCGGCTTGAAACGTATGACTGCTCAGCCAGCACACGCATAGCTGCAACGCAATTTGGGTCGGCTTCGAGTATGTGCTCCAGCAACTTCTGAGCTGTCTGCTGAGCCTGTTTATCCTGTGTCCTGGCCAATTCCCCTGCAATCGCAACAACCACTTCGTCGTCTTTAAGATTCTCCCGCAATCGGTTCAGTGCAATTCTTCGGACTCTGTCCCAGTTCTGCTCATCAATAAGTAACTGTACCCTGAGCATTATCACTTCAGCATCGGCGTCAGTACCGTTAGACAGTTCGGTGAATAATTCCGCTGCCAAGCCTGTTTTGCCCTCCCTGTAAAGAGCAACGGCCATCTTGATATCAATCTGTCTTCGGCCTTGCCTTGCCTTGAGAGTCTCGGAGTACTTCTGCAATAATTCCACGGCCCTGGACGGCTGGTCCGTCTCTAGGTAAGCATCAGCAAGACTAATTGCGGCAAAAGCATCTCTCGGATATAGCTCGCAAAGCAATTGCAGGGTGGGTATCGCAAGTTTAGCCGATGTCTTCACCTCCATCTTTGCCTTGAGTCGCAGCAGGGATTTATCCTCGCCCTCGCGAGCCAGCCCTGCCAAAACAATCTCCATAGCCTTGTTATGATTGCCTCGTATGAGGGAAATCTCAGTCAGGAGCGACCACACCTCAACCGGTGCATCGTGTTGCTGTGATATCTTATGAAGTATCGTTTCGGCCTTACTTATCGATTCGCTTGTACCGGCCGAAATCAAGTACCGCGATTGGTACAACTGCAACTGCAAATCGTCCGGGTATCTCAGAAGCAGTCCGTCCAGAATAGTCCTTGCTTCAGTGCGTACTTTGTCATCCGTCGCACTGATGAGAATAGGCAACACCAATTTGCTGACGTCAGGGTCTCCATGAGCAACATCAAGTGCTTTTTTAGCGTCTGCAACTGCCTTTCCCGCCTGACCGACGCTACAATCGAAGCGGGCTTTGGCAAGCCAGATTTCAACATTGTTGGGCTCCAACCGAACAGCATGTTCAAAATCCTCCATCGCCTTATCCGAACGGTCCAGTTCTACATAGGTCATGGCTCGAATCACGTGAGCTTCTGCGTTTTGAAACCTCTCCACTATTTCATTGCTCAGCAAGAGCGCCTCACAGACACCTTCATCCTTCAGTCGCTCATTCACCCGCAAAGAACCCCGGGCCATAGACGGTGACCCGGAAGAATCATCCACTGCTAATATGTCGCCAAGAAGCTCCACTGCTAAGTCAAATTCGCCGCGATGCAGGAAACTTCGAAACTCAATCGCTTTTAACTCTGGCGACCACGCCCTTTGGCTTGCCATCTGCTCAATGATTCTGTCGGCGTAGTCGTATTCACCGACATGGTACAGTATTGCCACTGCCGGCCCACTGACCTTAACGTCGCCGACCGAACGACCCAGTACATCTTTGCATGCCAGAACCGCAAGCTTTAACTGGCCTGCCCGCTCATAAACCTGGGCGAGCAGAATCCGGCTGTACTGGTCATCCGCGTTGGCCTCAAGATTCTCTTTCAATATCGAAACGATAGGCTGATACCGATTGTCAAACTGCTCCGAAGCAAACCAAAGCCTTGCCTGCTCATATCGCCACTGCCACCCGTCATCGCCCTCGATGGTCTTGACCTGTCCTATTAATTTCTGGGCTTCTTCGGTTTCGCCCGATGCCAGATTTATCTCGAAAAGCTCACGAATCAGGCAGATGTCATCGCCGGATGACTCAAGATATGACCGGATAAATTCAGCCCGTTTGTCCGCCTCGCCGGCGCGGGCGTACATCCCGGACATCAATAGAACCAGCTCTCTGCGGTACTGCATGCTTTGTACGCGTTCAAGTGCATCTCTCAGCAAGTCCTCGCACCGCTGTAAATCTCCCTTCTGAGCGGCCAGGGCTGCCAGAAGCCTGACCGGCTCGACTGAGTCGGGATATGCCTGCATCGTCTGATGCAATAATTCAATCGCCTCGTCAGTTCGTCCAAGTACAATCAATAATTGCGCATTGGCCAGGTCGATTTCCATCCGACGCGGGTAACGACCTGCCATTTGTTCGAGTAATTGTTTTGCCCTTTGCCACTCTGACTGCTGCATGGCCAGCCGAACCTTAAGCTCCTGAACGCCCACATTGTCGGGCCATCTTTTCTCAAGCTCATCGAGTTTCTTTTGCAGGTTTTGCCATCCCTGATGCTTTGGTTTTAACTGCCTGCGGGCAAACCGCTGTATCAGTATGTGCATGTGTAAAATCTCAGCATCCATGTCTTCAGGTGCAGCTAATTTAGCCAGTTGTGCCTGTTCGGCAGCCTCATCCAGACGCGCCGAGCGAACCAGCAGCCGGGCCAGGTTCAAACGTGCCTTAATCAAACCAGGTCCTTCTGTCACAAGAATACGAAACTGCTTTGTGGCAGATTGTTCGTCTCCAAGCTCAGCCAGTGTCGCAGCTATCTTTTGCCGATTCTTAATCCGGTCGCCGCCAAGTTCGAGGCTGCGTTTGAAGTACTTAATTGCTTCATAGCCTCCGGATTGCTCATAAGCCAAAAGTCCTCTCAGGTATTCGACTCTTGCAGGCTCGATGTCCCGCAGCCGCAACTGTGAAACCAACTCCGCTGCAAGGTCGCTTCTTCCACCCTCAATATACAACTGGGCCGCTATCGACTTGAAATCCCATGGCTGATATGTAAGTTCCCTTATACCCTGCTCAGCAACTTCGAGCATCAACTCTTTAGATTCGGCCGTCAGTGCCAACTCAGCCAAGCTCTGCCAGAGAGCGAGGCTGTGTGGCAAGGCCTTTTGCACAAGTCTTAAGTGTTCAATAGCTTTGTCAAATCTCGACGCCTTGATATACCCCTGTCCGAGCTGTAAACGAACCAGCGGTTCTGACAAATCACATTTCTCAGCGACCGAAAAGTCAGCTAAGGCTTGTTTCTCACCACCGCTTCTTAAATGAAACTGCCCGCGCGCGATATATGCCGCTGCTGACTCAGGATTGTTATCAATGGCCTTATCAAGCCATAAAGCCGCCTCTGCACGCGCAAGAGTTCCCTGGTACCGCTCTGCCAATTTGGCTAACAATTCATAAGCTTCTATAGATTCCGGATTCTCCTGCAGAATAGCCTCGAGCTTATCGGTCGCTTCGGGGGTCTTTCGCTGCTTTATTAACGCCACTGCCAGCATTTTTTTGAACTCTAATGATTCTCCCACATCAGCATACTTGTAAAGAATGAACTCTACTTCGCTGGGCATATTTAGCTCAAAGTACGTCCTAACAAGGCGCGTCAGAGCCTCTTCGTTAGTCCTGTCTGTTCTCAATATCTCTCGATACGTGGCAATCGCCCGCTCAATATAACTTCGCTTGAGCGGCCTAAGGTTAAGAAATGCCTCCGCATAACGAAGCATTACAGGGATATCGTTATCAACCAGGTCTAAGTATCGTCCAAAATGAAAAGCCGCCGAGTCCCACTCGTACTGCTCATAGGATTGCATACCGGCAGCTAATTCATACGCCGCGGCGCGCTGACTTTGCCATTGCCAAAGGTGGTAAGCACCCACAACAAGCAATACTGTGGCGATTACCAGTACCGCCGCTAATTTCCAATTCACTGCTCTTGTTGGCATTAATTAATCCCCGATTCAGACCGAAGCTATTTCTTTAATTGCTTAACGAATCCCATCAGAATCTTGATGACTGTCCGCCAGCAAATCCACAAATCCATTTTGAGCGACAACTTTCTGACATACATCATGTCGTATTTGATCCATTCCTGGAAATCACGCCCCCACGCACGAGTCCTGCATACCTGCCACAGGCCTGTAATACCCGGTTTGACTGAAAGCCGCGCATCACGCCATCGAGGACACTGTGTGTTCTCCGATTCCGGGGACGGCCTCGGACCAATCAAGCTCATCTGCCCCAACAACACGTTAATGAACTGAGGTATCTCGTCTATAAATGTTTCTCGTAAGAATCTGCCTACAACGTTCGTCCTCGGGTCGTCCTTGATACTGAACTGCGGGCCTTCCACCTGATTCAACTGGCGCAGGTGCTCCTGCAACCGGCTGGCGTCTGAAATCATTGTTCTGAATTTCAGACAATAAAAATGACGACCGTGCAAACCCTGTCGGCGGTCTCTGAAAAACACCGGACCGGGAGAAGTGAGCTTAATCGCAAGCACCACAAAAGGCGCGACAGGTAAAAACAGTATCAACACTGTAAGGGCTGCTACAACATCGAAAAGACGCTTCCAGAATCTGGCGTATGAAAATCGTTGCCAGGTCTTGAATCGATGATGGCCGTAAGTATCTGACGAAAGTAATTGGCTCAGCTTCAGACCATGGACAATCTCCGAACTAACCTTAGGCCTGCTTTCAAACAACTGTCGCTCATTTTCAATAAGGCGGTTTTCAAGAACCGCACCTTCCGGAACGGTCAACCCTGGAGCTATGACCGAATTCCTCACTACGGCGCCTGCGCCGATACTCACATGGCTGCCAAGCATCACCGGCCCGGATACCACTGCGTCAGCGCCTATACGTATCTGGTTTCCGCAAAGAACGCGGCCAAACAGCCGGGCACTTGAGTCTATTGTGGAGCCTTTGATGTGATTGTTAGCCTGAGCCTTTACAGTAAAGTCGCCTGAGTTACCGCTCAAATTAGCTATTCGTTTCAGGACACCGAGAAGATCTCTTTCCTTCTCAAGGTCCAGCACTGCGCCGCCGACTTTCACACTGCCCAGAATAAAGCCTCGGCTTTGCAGCCACTGCACGAAATCTGTGAACTTAACCTGCAATCCACCAGCGGCAGAAATTGCACTGGCGACCGGCCTGCTGATTAGTAAATGCATCGGCCAGTCAGTAGGTGCCGCTGTGGGCACCGCAGAATCTCGATAAAACCTGCGGAAACCCGCGACTTTCCCTTCAGAAGTCCGACTCACCGTTTCTCCGTAAAACGCCAGCGCCGGGTCAACATTAATCGCAATTACGTCCGCGTCCAAATTGGCCAGTATCTTCACCAGCCGCTCCCTGCTGACCGTTGATACGAATCTGCCGTTTGACACAATCAACCATTCACTCGTACGCAGCTCGCTCATAATTGCTCGTGAAAGGGGTATGCGCGTCGTGTAGCGCACGACACGGTCATGCTGCTCGCTGTCGCCCCGCCATTGGCCCGGTACGGCAAGCATGTTCAAGCGCCTAATATCGGAATCTGCACCGGCCAGATAATCAAGCGTAGCACTCGCGAAGGGCTCGTGTGAGGTCAACAGTCTGAGTCCACCGGCATCACGACCCGCCGGCGAAGACTTGCCATGAATAACTATCAGCCTCGGGCTTCGATTGATTTGGGATACATTCACAGTTCTTATGCCGATTAAACTACAGTAAGCCGCACTAACGCTCCGTCGCCATAGCTATGAAGCGTCGGCGACTATGCTTCACCTTCCGGGAGCAGAAAGACAGAATCTTTTCGAAGATCGCGTTTTCTTCTTTCCTGGCCTTGTGACATATAGTAATTGTGAGCAAAACGGCTGTAGCTACATTCTGTTCGAACACTGTTGAGCACCGTACCCAGTATCTCTACCTTCACCTGGCCTAACCTTTCAAGTGCGTCTTTAAGGTCTTGTTCCGAGGTACGACCGGCGTAACTAATCATGATTACCCCGTCGGAAAGTTTCGCCCACAAAAGCGCATCCGGAAAACCGAGTATCGGCGGCGAATCAATGATCATATGGTCAAAGCTCTCTTCGACGCTTTTGAGGTGCTCTCCAATTTTAGGCAGCGAAAGCAACTTAAAGCTGTTGGAGATTTCTTTCGAGCCTGCCGTCAGTACATCAAACCCTTTTGAATCAACCGGATGAATAACGCTTTCAAAGTCCTCACCCAGCAGCAAATCTCTAAGACCCTTCAAGTGTCTGGGCATCTTAAGCATCCAGTCCACATCGGGTTTTCTCAGGTCGCCGTCTATCAACAGGACCCGTTTGCCCGATTTTGCCAGACTCGATGCCAGGTTGATGGCAAACGTGGTCTTTCCGTCTCGAATACCCGGACTTGTTACCACCAGCGTTTTCGGTATGCCGGTAGCGCCTATAAGTCCGAGATTCGCTAAAATAGTGTGGTAATCTTCCGTCACCTGCTTAGGCAGCAGCCACTCCTTGACTCCATGTGTGCTGGTGGTCGTGCCAAGTATCCGAACTCCGATTCTCTTTCTAAGGTCGTGCGGACTGCGAAAACTCGAGTCAGCCCGGTCCCTCAGTAAAGCCAAACCGATACCACACGCCGCAGCCATAAACAATACAGCCGCAGAAAGTTTGATTCGCTTGTTGGGCAACAATTTTGCCATGGCTTCATAAGGTATCGACATCCGCGCCGGCCTTTTGGTCTCAATCTCAATCTCCAGAATCCGCCTGCGCATCCCCTCGCAAACCTCTTTGGTAAGCGCCATTTGCTCTTGCGCCTCTTCAATTTCCAGTTGCTTGCGTCCGATGTTTATCGTATCGAGGTCTTCCTGTTTGAGTTTCTGCTTGAGAATTTCCTTGCGCACCAGCAGGCTTTGCAGTTGGACCCTGGAACTGTTCAGTTCAACCACCTGGTTCTGAGCCATCTCTTCACTTATCGTTTCATCAAAAGCCCGCTCAAGATCCTGCTTGCGCTGTTCAAGACTGGCTTCAAACGCAGACGACAATTCTATACTTCTGGTAAGATGCGGGTTGCCGGGCTTAAGTATCTGTTTTGCAGCTATCAGTTCCTCCTGTAGAGTAGCTATCCGTTTTGCCAATGTTCTGTAAACCACGTCACTCTGAACAAATGCGTGCCGACGTTCCAAAAGCCCTTCAGCAAATCTTGGCAAATCCTTTATTTTTTCGAGCAGTTCTATTTTCGTTTCAAGTAAAAGCTGCTCGGATTCAATACTTGTCACCAAATCCTGCAGAACCTTCACTCTTGCCAGCATCATTTCCTGCCTTGGCGTAAGGACTACGCTGCCGTATTCATCGGCGAGATCCCGGACCCTCTGCCGCTGCTGCGCAAGCTTCTCGGAGTAAATACGCAGTTCGTTCTCCAACCCCTGCAGTGTCTGATTGTCACCCTCAGTCCTGTTTCCCCCGACTATGGCCATATACGCCCGACTGAACGCATCAGCGATTTGTATTGCCTCTTTTCGATTCGTACTTGTAACGATGACCCTGACAAGTTCCGAATCCTTTTCGAGCCAAACCCTGATGTCATCTGTTGCAATAGCCCTTTGCAGGATTTCATCGGGTGACAGCTTTTCACCAAGAAACGAGGGACTTTTATTAAAGAACTCGAGGTTCTTGTATCCCAGGTCGTCTGCGACCCGCTGGATAATCCGCTGGTCCTCAAGAATGAAACTTGCCTGGTCATTCCTGAAGCTTTCATAAGCCTTTGTCGGCATCCCGCCGCTGCCGAACAAAACACTCGGCACAATAGAAGCCACTCGAATTGTCGCTCTCCCTGCATACTTCGGCTGAATCAAAGACCACACCGCTGCCAAGCCTACTACACTGAATAATACGAACGTCAGCAGAATCATCTTCCAGTAAAGCCGAATTGGAGCCAGCAGATTCGGACCGGATTCGAACTCTCCTGCTTCCGATTCCGCCGCAAGCGGCAACTCGATAATACTCTGTCTCTGTCTGCAATTGGCTAATTCATCCATCACTATTACCTCTCTCAAAAAAGTTTATGTTGATTCCCATATCATTGAAATTTTACGATTAACCGGCGACTGCCCTGTTGCCGGTACAAGTTTCGATAATAACCACAATTCAATAACCACGGTCGCCAGCGCCAAAGGCATCATGGCATAGCCTGCCGTGTCATGAAATATTTCGTGTAAGCCTGCGCCCTGTGCAAATACTCCTGCAGCCATGGCCACAAGAGTAATTCGCACCGTATTGCACAGCATGGCTATTGGGATACTCGAGGCAAAAACCAGAAGCTTTTCCCACAACCTGCGTCGGACAAGCAATGCCACCACGGCACCTATTATCATAAATGCTGTTACCATTGGTAGGCCGCTGCATTCTACGTCTACCGTCAGGTCTGTTTGGTCGACCCTTAGGGTATTGCCTGTGGTCGCAGCAAAAATGCCCATACTTTGCAGGCAAAACGCAGCCGAGTTCATCGAGAAACGCTGCGCGGGAACAACTATCGAATCATGCACACGTTGTGGAAAAGGAAACATCAGACAAATGAACAATAATACCGGTGCTATTTTACGTAGAATACCCCAGCCAAAGAGCAGCAATACAAGCGCAGCTAAACTCAGTATAAAACTGATTCGGACCGCTGAACCGTACATATAGAATATTCCGAAAATCATTACAGCCTGTGATAAAACAAACGCTGCGAGCCCCCACATCGATGGCTTTGTCCTGACTCTGTGTATTTCTCTGCGCCGCGCCCAAAGCACATAGACTGCCAGAAACGGGACTATAATACCGGCTGAATATTCCGCACTGCTGAGCCAAACGTGCCAAACCCCGGACAGAACGGGCCAGTAAGCCCATATCAAACCTGCAAGCAAAAGGCTAAAGCTTGCCGCCAACGCAACCCGTTTTGTCCAGTGGAATTCGTCCTGAACAGTTTCTCTGGTTGGCACATGGTGTTTCATTCGGCGAACAGGTGGGTCGTCTTGATAAGGCTCAGCTTTGATTAGTTTTTCTCTGTCACGCTGTTCACTGGCAAGGCCTATATCTTCAAGCTGTGAACCAGCCTCAATAACAACTGCACGGCCAACAATGCAATTGCGAACTTCACAAGACGAACCGATTGCAGCACCACTCCAAAAAACACTATTTTCCACAAAACTGTCCGAGCCGATTGTCACTCCGGACTCGATAACAGTGGGACCAAATACAACGGCGCCGCTTTGAACATTTACGTTACTCATAAGCACGACCGGACCATACAAACGTGCGCTTGCATCAATCCTTGCGCTGCCCGATACCCACAAATTCCCCACACGGTTGCCTACCTGGCGAATCATATCTCCCTGTAGATCCCAGCCATCGTGAAGATATCCGCTCATCGCGGCCAGATACTCGGCACGGTCCCTGAAAGCCCCTGTCACGTGCGACAAATGGGCAGTGCGAATAGTATTGCCCGCCTGAGCCAGTGCCGGGATAAGCCCTTCCTTAATGTCGAAAAACCCCTCATCGGGAATATATTCAATGGCTTTTGGTTCGATGAGGTAAATATCAGCTAACTCGGTCTCGGCTGACCGTTCTTTCTCCGACTTGAGCACTAATGTCAGGTCTGTTTGCCCTTTTGTGTGCGCCTGCACCAGCGTCTTAATGTCCGGCGGATGCACCATCGCGGCACGCATTACTACCCAAAGTGATTCCAAATCATCACCTGCCGCGCGGCGAATACAACCGGCCGTACCCAATGGAAGGTCTTCATCCAGAAATCTGACCGATATACCGTGCGGCACCGAGACCGACCTGCGTAGAATTGATATATCATCATCCGAACAGACAACCACTTCGGCAACGTCCTGTCCTGCAAGATTCTTAAGTACACGCTGCAGCGCCGGTTCACCGAAGACCGACCAGAGCGCCGTTGGCTGTTGTGTGGCAATCGGACAGCGACCAAAATCTCGTCCGCCTACCAATAATACCACTTTAATTGTTCGTTTTCTTTTAGCCATCTTTAGATAGCCTGTTATCAGCCTTCAGCGATTTGTCCCGGCCGATAAATCTGCCTTGGTTTGTAATTGCTCCAGGAACTTTTCAATTCGCGAAGCCACCATCTCCGGTTGACTCTTACGCCCACGCGGTACAAAGTCTTTTAGCAATGCGACTTTCTCCGGCAGTTCTTTTTCCGAATAGGCAACTATTATATGACCAGCGGCTTCGAACTTCTTTGCCAGGCCGAGTTGATGGTCATTGACATGCTCGCCGTACTTAGCCAATCTCGGCACCACTAACAAAGGCTTGTTGTGCTTCAATGCCACAGAAATCGTGCCCACGCCGGCATGGCCTATTATCGCCGTGGCACGGCTTACACACTCGTCAAACCGACCACTGTCCAAAGAGCTCGCAAAGGAAAAGTTACGAGGCTGATAGGAACTGTTTCCTATCTGACCGAAAAGCTCCTCAGTGAAGACCCCTCGTTCACACGCCTGGTCTACGGCTTTTACCAACCGCTCGAATGGATATTGTGTTCCGATGGTAAGAAAAATCATATTATCTGCCCCGCGTATTCAACCCGTGGGTATTTTTCCGCAAGCTCCTGCCATTGCGTCAGCAGTAAATCCGCAAAGGGTCGCACTAATCTTCCACTTAGTGACAGGCGCTCTGTATTGGTAATACTGTCTATCCAGACTACCTTTGCTCCGCTCATCTTTCCTAATACGCACATCAATAGTCCCGGGGCAGCGCCTGTACTTATAATCACGTCAGGCCGCTCGGCTCGAATAATTTTAATACACTTGAAAAAGGCTTTGACAACCTTCGTAAGACGCTGACGATTACAGTCTGCAACCGTATAAACACGCCCTGCCTTGTTCAGCTTGCCCGCGATACTCCTGCTGGTCGTGACATAAATGGTTTCATAACGCTGCCAACTCGGCCAAAGCCGAAGCAATTGCGTCAGATGCCCCCCTGCCGACGCCGCAAGGCAAACCCTCAATGTGCCGTTTTTATTATTCGCCGATGTCATTTTAATTACCTACTGTCTCCGTTAAACAACTTGTCCAATACAAGCTGTGCTTTGCTGTCCCAGGAACTGTTTTTAACCTTTCGCTGACGAGCTATAATCTTTTCTACACCGTCCTGCTTCAGCGCTTTGGTTATGCACTGTGCAAAATCGTTTGGCTTTTTAGCTTCATAAACATAGTCACGATAAGTTTCCAGTTCCGGAAACGGCGTGCTTACTATAGGCTTGCCAAGAGCCATGTATTCTTTGAGCTTGATGGGATTGCACGCCTCTATCCAGCGGTTCTGCCGCCAGGGCATAATTGCCGCATCAAAGCATTTACCGTAATGTGGAATTTCTTCATAAGGCTTTTGGCCTACCATTACCACGTTGTGTCGCGCTGCCAGCGCTGAGCAATCCAGAGATGATTTTCCAACAAAGACAAAAGAAGCTTCAGGAACCAGGTCAACCACCCGCTCGACAAAATCCAAATCAAAGGTATGCCCGTCGATACCGCCGAAGAAACCCACAATCGGTCTGGGGACATTCTGCATCTCCTCAGGCATTGTAGTATCGTCAGCGGCGCCGGCAAAAAGTTCAAAGTCCACTCCGTGGTCAAGATACAATGTCCTGTTGCACTGGTTCATCTCCTGCTCATGGAGCTTTTGATTGACAAATATTGTCAAATCAGCCTGGGCTTTGAGGGTTCGGTCATATCGGCTTATTGCGTCAGCGTCGACATTCGGAAATTCCTCATGCCGGTCAGTACGAAGATATACCAGCTTGCTTTTACTCATGCCTGTCGCAACCTCACAGGCCGCAGGACATGCAACCCATACCACCGGGTTATCAAGACCAAGCTTTTTTGATACTCGCTTTATCTGCCAATTCAATACGGCCTTGTTGATTTTTCTGCCCCACCTGGCGTGATGCAGCGGCAGTGAAAACGGACTGTAAACCCAGAAACCCTCGCCAGATTCCTTTAAGCCGGTGAAAATACTTTTAGCCTTACGCTTGAGCTTCATGAAGAACCGCTTGTCGCTAAATAAGCGAGGTTTCTGCATGACTATTGAATTGACGTAAAGCGCCGGCCCGAGCTTGGCCATCCGCCGAATCAACTGTATATCAACATGCCCGCGGTTATGGTACCAGTAGTCCTCGCCGCCGAAAAAAATAGTCGTTATCTTATCTATGGCAATCACCGTATCAGCCTTCTACAGAAAGGGCCCCTGCCCCACATAATGATTTCATCGTGCCTCTCAGGTATGCCTTGAGAACCCGGTATGAATAGTCGCGCTTCTTTGTTGAAACTACCCATCGGACCAGCCAATAAGGGACCCTCAACAAGAAAAACAAGGCCACTAACACACAAGAGAACATATACGAAACTTTGCTCCTGTGCTTTTTGATAAAAAGCAATATCCCCGACCGCAATTGCAGCAGCATTTCAGCACGTCTTGGACCGCTGCTTGCCCTGCCATAATGAATAATTTGTGCATCGGGCGTAAACATGAGTTTCCAGCCGTTCTTCCTGAATCTATAACACCAGTCAGTCTCCTCTGCGTAGAGGAAAAAGCTCTCGTCCATTATTCCTGTCTGCTTAATTGCTTCGGCACGAACCAGCATGAAACATCCGCTGACTACATCAACCTCTCTGGCATCATTCCTGTCCCACCAGGTCATCAACTCCCGTCCGAAGAATCTGCTGCGTGGAAAAATCTTGTAAAGATAGGTACTGGACAGCATAAGATTCAAAACCGACGGAAACATAAAACAGGTCCGCTGCAACGTACTGTCAGGATTCAATGTACGACAGCCGACAACCGCCGCTTTGGCATTTTGTTCGGCGAACTGAACTGTCTTTTCGATTGCCCCGTCAAGGACCACGGTATCAGAATTCAGCAACAGCATGAACTTGCCTTTAGCAAGCTTTATCGCCTGGTTATTGGCCGAGGCAAATCCAACATTCTTTGAATTACGAACCAGCCGAACCTCGCCGAAGTTTTGTTCTATCATTTCGGCCGAGCCGTCAGTCGAGGCGTTATCAATAACAATTACCTCAATTTCAAGCGAGCCGGCATGTGCATAAACAGACCCGATACATTTATCAAGCAGTTCAAGGGTATTGAAGCTGACTATGATTACTGATACGTCCATGGCTTAATTGCGACTCGACTCCATAACCTTAAGCATCTTTTCCACCACTGTCTCGTAGGTGAAATTTTCTCTGGCAAAGCTTTGTCCTGCCAGGCTCATCCGCTTTACATTTTCCCCATCATCAAGCAGGTTCATTAATACCTGACTGAGTGCATCTGCTGTTCGCTCTCGAACCAGCACCCCAGTAACGCCATCTTTGATTGCTTCAGCTCTTCCTTCGCCTGCAAAGGTTACAGGAACCACACCATAAAACTGTGCTTCAGCAAAACAAATGCCGAAGGGCTCGAATTCAGACGGCACACAAAGCACATCTGCGTTTCTATAAGCATCCTCTATCATTCGGCTCTGCTGTGGTATACTATTATTCAAAGGGCCCAAAACAGTCACGCCGTCTTCTAAAACTTCCGGGGCACATCCAATCACCGTCAGTTGAGCTTTCTCGACGCTGTTTCTGATATGTTTAAAAGCCTCAACTAAAAGCGGTCCGCCTTTTCTCTGCCAGTTACGGCCGACAAACAATATATTGCAGCCCGGCTCTTTTTCATTTCTATTGACATCCCCACTCAGCGACGCACCAACACCAACCACATGAATTTTTGCCAGGTCGATTTCATAGTCCTTGTTGATGGATTCTTTCACCCAGTTGCTCGTAACAAATATCCCGTCGCAGTTTTCGAATATCTCTCGCTGCGTTTCAATCGCCTCGGCAACACGCTTGCCTTTAAGGGCAGCTACACTGAACTGCTTCGATTTTACTCCCTGACTGATGGTCATGTCAGTCCTGCAATAGTGCCTGACCCCGTTGCGTCGCACACATACATTCGTCCCTACCTGCAAAACGGCGTCAATCGAATCCAGGCCGTTCATCTGCGCCTCAAAGCGTGCAGTGAGTTTTTCCAGGGTCTTCTTTCGCCACATCCAGTTTATGCTGATACCGGGTCGGCCGTACTTAAAAACCTTGGAAAAATCCACTGCTCCCCCAAAAGCATCCCAAAACCGCAACTGTTTCGTGCTCAGATATGCCGCTACATCAACACGGCTCTCAAGTGCTGCAAACAAATGCCTGGCAACGCCCGATTGAACCATTTCATCCCGCGGATCACCAAATGCAGCAGCTACGATTTTCAAACGCTTAGACATAATTTCACTAAATAATGCCGGGCATCGCCGGCAATATAATCGGTTAACTCTTCACCTCCACGATTGGCTGCTGCATAGTCACCGGCTGATAATCCGCCGGGACATAAATAAACCTTCGCTTCGCACAATAACTTGGCAACTGGGCGCACAATGCCAAAAGAATATAGAAGAGGGTGCGAGGAGGTCCAAACAACATGACCGTATTCATCGCAAGGATAACACCAATCATCGTCCCGGAAAAACACCACAACAGCCAGGCGTCCGGTGGCGCGTTATTCTGCTTGAACGTTTTAATTAATTTCATCATCGCCGCAGCCACTAATACGAGAAACGGTATCAGACCAATCAGGCCGTAGCGGCTTAGAATCACAAGATAATGATTCACCACATCCGTGTATGACCTGCCGTCTATCCTTTTGCCCCACTTAAGTTTTTCGTTTCCGTACCCTATCAACCAGTGCCCGTCCATACCGCCTTCGAACAAGGCCACCTCAATCAGGCGACTGCGGTACCAGACCGCAGAACCGCTGAGACTGAACCGGTCAAAAACCTCATAGAAATGACGATTACTGATGATTTCCATCACCGCACACAGAACAATAACAATAACCAGCAACGTTTTCCATTGTCGCCGATACCTGTGTACACAGATAAACATCCCCGCCAAGGCGGCAGCGAAATAAGGGCCGCTCGACATGCTTGAGAATACGCCAACTCCCATCGCAGCTAAAGATATTAAGAAGAAAGTTTTGTTCTTTATATAATGATACAAGCCGACCGCAACAGGCCCCAGCATCCCAAAGAACATGCCGAACATAATCGGCTGTGGAAAACTTACGCTTGCGCGGTAAAACCCGTATCGCTGCTGGGCACTCTGAGCCGCCGTTCTGCTGCCCCAGGCAACGTATGCACGGAAGCCGCCGTAAGGATTGTCGCCCGTGACCGACTGATATAATCCCAAAGCCGCCATGGGAATTGCCATGACCATCACCGCTTTTATTAGCAATATAAAATCCCGTCTTTTTTTCAGAGTTGCACGAGCGATAAAGTAAGGTAGTACCAGGTCAAATACAGCGCCGGCACGGTTTTCCAGCAGTTCCATCATCGGTATTGTCATCAAACCGGCGGCGACTTGAGCGATGAAAAATATAATTACCAGCTTGTCCAGCCAAATCAGCTTGAAACCTTTGAAGACATTCGTAAACAAAAGAGCTCTGGCGAAAATGACCATTATGACGATACGCCCTGCTGTAAAGTCAACCGTACCTACGGGCACCGTAAGATTACACGGGTAGAACACGGTGACGCCGATATAAATAATCAGCCACCAGATTGGCCTTGAGAGCAGGACAATCGCACAGCCTGCTAAAGCTACAGCTAATGTCAGGGCCTGCATTAACTAACACGCTCCATATATTGTGATTTCATTTTCTCCTCCTGCAGCCGGGCAGACCAGGGCGAACGCCTGTTGAGTTTCAACTTAAGAGTTTCCCAGCCCAACTGTACCCGGCATAGCCACATTGAAGGCCCCCCACCTCCATTAGACTGCATCAACCTCAAGCGGCATCCGACACGCCGCAGGTTGTTATCTATCTGCCGCAGGATTTTCCTGTTGGTTATTTGGCCGGTAGAGACTATCCGCGTGTAAAAACTTATCATATCTTCGAGCAGTTTGGCCCGCTCCCGGCGAGACCTTGTTGAAAGTGCATCTCGATTGCCCCTGTGATACACCACCAAAGGCTCGCGAATAATAGCCCACGGTCCGAGCAGCGACAGCCGAACGGCAAGGTCGTGGTCTTCCATGTAAGTCAGTGACTCATCGAAACCGCCAACCTGTTCCCATGCCCAGCGCCTGATAGCCACAGCCTGGTTAAACAGCACCGAACGAGTTACAAGAACTTCAGTGACATTTGTGAACAAACCAGGACCTGGCCCTATCTTCAAGGGAGCAAGGTCGAAACTTGTCGTTCCAGGATGTGTTTGGGATTCAACAAAAGCGTTACACAAACAACAAGGCACGCTGTCGCCGAATCGTTCCAGAGCTTTGACCTGCTTTTCGATCTTCTCAGGCAGCCACGAATCGTCTGAATCCAGAAAGGCGATAATCTCGCCGCTTGATAATCCAACTCCGCGATTCCTCGCTGCGGCAGGCCCGGCATTGTCCTGATAAACAACCTGTATCTTGTCACCATATCGGTTAACTATCTCGGCTGTATCATCTGTCGAGCCGTCATCAACCACAATCAGCTCAATGTTCGGATAAGTCTGCTCGAGTACACTGTCAACCGCTGCGCATATAGTATTGGCGCGATTGTAAGTAGCAATTATTACACTGACCATCGGTTCAGACATTAGTGTTATTTCTGTTACGAAGTTTCTCCATCCCCAGTTTTATAGATTCGATGTTGTAGCCGATATTAATCATCGAACGCATACGCCTTTTTACTCTGCTTTTCTGTGAAGTATTTACATACCCCGCCAGGTATCCTAATGATGCCTTGCCCATACCAGCCAGCCGAAGAGCAAGCCACAGAGCCGGAGATTTCTCGAACATCTCGCGTTTGCAGGGACCTGACAGACGCGGCCCCGCTCGGCCACATCTGTATGCCCTTCGCATCATGTTCGAGACGCAAAGCTGCCGACTCTCAACGCGATGCCCGACCACCACAGCAGGTGCATAAACAATCTCATAACCGTTACTTTTCAATCGCTGCAAAAAGGATGTCTCACTGCCCATAATATAACTGCCGGGCCGCGGGCCTATCGACTCATCGAATCTTCGTCCGTCAGCAAAGACTTCTCGTCTTACCCACAGGTTCGGCCCGAAAGGATATCTGCCGTTGCTATATGGCTTTTCCTGCTGCCCGTAATCGTGCACTGCAAAACCTATCTCTGTTATCCACGCAACATCAGTCCAGGCCGGTACCTCACCGTCAGGCCAAACAGGATATACTCTTCCGCCAAAGACGCTGTGTTGCGGCCAGCGGTTACTCACGTCGACTACCGCTGTGAGCCAATCCTTTCTCGGTGCAACATCATCATCAGTAAATACGGCAATGTCACCGAGCTCAACTTCATCGAGGGCTTTATTCAATGCCCTGTTCTTACCCTGCCGAGACTCAAACAGATACCGCAATGGTAATCGCCCGACAAAAGACTCCACAACATCTTTCGTATTATCAGAGCTGTTGTTATCAACTACCACAAACTCAACCGCCAGCTCAGCCCTGTCAACAGCAGCCATGTTTCCGAGCGTCTGCCTCAACACATCGGCTCGGTTGTACGTCGTCAGTAACACCGTTACACTGGTTTTGTCGTTGTTCGTTACCATGTTTATCACGTCGCTTCCCGCAGTCTCAACTTAAACTACCGTTTTGACAAAGCCTGCAAAACATATCAGCCAAGCGGTCGTTCAGCTTATTAATCTCGTATTCGGCAACAATTCGTTCTCGCGCCGCCTTGCCCATCTCGGGCCAGGTTTGCCGGTTTTCCAGAAGATGACTTAGCTTATCTGTCAGGCCTTCGATATCTCTCTCTTCAACCAGGAATCCCGAAACACCGTCCTCTACCAGCTCGGCTATCGCGCCGTGTCTGGTGGCAACTACCGGTACTTGCCTGGCCATGGCCTCCATTATTGCCACAGGTATTCCTTCTTTGTCGTCACTGTCGGCGGTCACGCTCGGCGCCACCAGCACACATGCACTATCGAGCAATTCCTCTACTTCTTCGCGCTTTTTCCAACCTGTAAGTTCGACCGTATCATCAAGGCCAAGTTTTTCAATCAAATCTTCAATTGTCTGTCGTAAAGGCCCGTCGCCGACAACCGTGTATTTGACCTGAGGAAATTTTTTCTTTAATTTGGCAACCGCTTGAACACCATACTCGATGCCTTTTTTCTCTACCAGCCTTGCTATGCTCACTATCGAAATTTTTCCGTTAGAACATACAGAAGGCTGAACACAAGTGAGTTTATCAGTATCAACCCCGACGCGATGAATCATCAATCTCTCTGCTGGACAACCCAGACGCAAAAGTTCGTCCCTGCCGGATTTACTAACAGCCAGGAACAAGTCTCCTTTGGCAAAAAGTTGTTCATATATTCTAAGGCCTTTTTGCTTCGGATACTCATATATGTCATAAGCGTGAAAGATAGTGACTATCTTGCCTTCAATCAGCCCCAGTTCTTGCAGCTTCACTGCCAACAAACCATTCGGCCCGAAGTGACATACAATAACATCGTAAGGATTGGTATCAAAATAAGGCATCGCTATATATAACGTCCGCAACGAAAAAGCACTCTTGCCGTACTTGAAGAAATCCAGACAACGCAAAATGCAAAGCGGTTTCTTCCAGCCTTGCTCGATGCAAAACCAGAACGCTTTAGCGAACCGTGCAAACCAATTCTTCGGTATCGGCATAGCCCATCTTGCCTTATCAAGCAAGCCGTATTCGGTTACTTCGCTATGTACCTGTGAAGTATCACCTTTTTCCTGTGCATAAATCTCGACCTCGTGACCACGGTCGATAAGCCCGGTTATCTGATCGAGAACAAAAGTCTCAGCCAATACCGGAAACCTGCCTAATATAAAAGCGATTCGCATAATCGACTCAACGATAAAGACCTGAATAAAAATCCTGTAGTTTTTGAGCAACGACCGGCCAGCTTAATTCCATCGCTCTTGCCCTGGCGTTGCGTCCCATTTGTTCGCGCCGCGATTTGTCGTCAACCAAACCAAGCACCTTCTTTGCCATCGCTTCGGCATCGTTTAGTGCTGTTAATTCAGCACAGTTCGAATCCACGTAATCTTTTACTCCCCCAACATCCGTTGTGACAATTGGCAGGCCGCATGCCAATGCTTCCAGAATAGAATTGTTTGCCGTGCAATCCTGAAGCGGCAGCACAAGCAATGAGCTGTTCTGGCATAATTGCAGCAGTTCATTTTCTCCCACACCACACAAAAACTCTGCACCTTTGAGTCCCTGTACTTTTTCAAGACCCTTTTTCGTTGTGACAATTGTGAATTTTATGCCACTGTCAGCCTTGTTGATTATACCTACCACCTTACGCAGCGTCTGAAAATCCCTTAGCCAGTTTCCAACAAACAAACATCTGCGAGATTGTTCTTTATTCTGATGTTCACCTGGTTTAAAGAAATCCGTATCAACTCCATGAGGTACAAATGTTACCTTGCTTTTGTCAACCAGCCCGCAGAAGTACTCATATTGATTCTGTGATACCACCACGAGGCCGTCCAGTTTGTCGAGGTGATTACGACGAGAAATAACACGCTCAAAATACTCGGGCGGCTGATGAAACGTCGCTGCGATTTTCTTTCTCTTTCGACGAGGCACAAATCCGCTGTAGCAATAGGCGTCTTCGCCATATAGAAAATGAAAAACTTCCGGTCGGCGACTTAACAGCCTGGGTGCGATTTTCATCTCAGCCAAAAGACGCTCTTTCGTATACGCACCAACCTTTGCCCGCCAGATTATCGATTTGATAACCCTGTCCGGCAGCATTGGGCCAAACCACGGTGTCGATTCGCCGTTAGTATGCTCAGCCTGGACATAGGCAGTTAAACGGTCATATCCCGAATGACCGCAATGGTGAGCAAAGTGATGATGAATCAGGTTCAGTGTGTACATAGTTTATATCAAATCGTCAAGCTAACAGGCAGCAACGGATTCGAGACCCATATACCCCAATGCCTTTCGCGTTCTCTCTTCAATTTCAAAATTTTTCTCTATGGTCTGCCTGGCATTATCTGAAATTTCCTGCCGCTCTTTATCTGACAATGACAACGCCTTTTCCAGGCCGTGCAAAACTCCTTCTGAGCTGCGCTCGACAAGAAAACCGTTCACTCCGTCATCGATAAATTCACTAGGACCCGGTGTTTTTGTGGCTACAACAATCAGTCCTGTCGCCATTGCCTCTATAGCTGCACCCGCAATTCCCTCCATATCCGACGGCAGAACGTATATGTCGCTCATCTTCAGCAATCCCGAGACATCTTCCTGATACTCTACAAACTCGATCCTGTCGCCGACCGCTTTCTTTCCCGCCAAATCCTCCAGACACTTTCTTAACGGCCCGTCCCCTACCAAAAGAAGCCGACAATTTCTCGAGTCTCTACAGACCACATCAAATGCATCAATCAACCTGTCGAGGCGCTTTTGTTCGCATAGGCGGGCCGTACTCACAACTACAAAGTCGCTGTCAGCTATTGAAAACTTTCTTCTCATAGACTTTCTAACGGCGGCATCAGGGCGGTACCTTGACAAATCAACGCCGTGGTAAACCACTTCAATCTTTTTGCGCGGATAGTGATACCATTTAACCATACGTTCTTTGACTTCCTCGCTCACAGCCAGGATTCTCCTGCACAACCTGCCTCTCAGCATCAGCCAGAGGTTCCGGAATCTCCACCGCATCGCCATCCCGGGAATTACTCCCAGGTGCATCCTGCCGGCAGGCTTCTGCGGTTGTGGCGCTCCAAGGACTTCGAGAGAGTAAGCATTATTTTTAGTGGCAGCCCAACCTGCGACGAACTCAGACAGACTGAATTTCAAAAAATTGTTTTGAACAAAAACTACTCCATCGGCCGACAGCGACCTGAGAAACCTGCGCATCTGACGAAATCGCTTTATTGCACTGCCATTAAAGTCGAACGGATAAGCAACGACTTTTACCGGCAATTTGTCCCGCTCGAGTCTCGTGCTAAAAACATCCTTGGTAACCGCAACCGTAACTTCACTACGTGCGTAGTCCACTCTCCTGAAGTACTCCAGAAGCCTGCGTTCGCAACCGCCTAAATCATGCTGTTGCGGAATATTAGTTAAGAATACGTAGTGTTTCATGTAACTCGATTTACCTTTGGGGATGAAGAAAGACTTTTCTTTTTGCCGAAAAGACGGTCAATAATTTTCCCGGTATTCAACTCGAAGATTCTGACCCAGAAATACGGCCGCCGCATAATCAGCTTCTTAAAAAAGGCAGGCATCTTTACGCTCTTGTCCCATGAGCCTCCGATATTGCGAAAGCTGCAATATAATCCCGCCAAACTCGCATCGATTATATCGTCCCAGCCGTTCCTCTGATAGAACACAAGTTTCCTTATCAACCTTGCAAGATATGTCCGCAGCAAACGCACCTTATTAAATCCGCGGGCCTTATTCTTCCAAAACCAATACTCATTCCTGGTCATATAATAAAAGTAATGAAGAGGCAAACTCCTTAAGCCTCCTTTATCGACTGAATGGCTTCTGTGATACACCCTGGCGGTTGGTTCAAGCTTATGCCGGCACCCCACACTTATAGCCCTTGCGGCGTAGTCCATGTCTTCGAAGTAAACAAAATACCGCTCGTCAAAATAGCCTACCGCCTCGACAACTTCACGTTTCATCAGGATAGCCGTAAACCAAAGCCAGAAGTCTTCCTCTTTTACCGGTTTTGTTTCTTTAGGGTCATCGAGATGTCTGACTACATAGTTCTTCCAGTCAAACACCGAGCCGCAGTGCTGTATTTTGGAACGGGTGGAGTAATAATAAAGAATCGGACCAACCAGGGCCGCACCCTGAGTCTTTTCAGCAGTATCGACAAGCTTGGTCAACGTATCCGGCTCAACGACAAGGTCATTGTTAAGAAGCCACACATACTGAGCACCATTGCTCAACGCATGCTTCAGCCCCAGGTTTGCACCTCCGCCCCATCCCCTGTTTTTTTCGCTTTTTATCAAAGTCACTTCAGGAAATGATTTTTCTATCTCTTCGGGTGAACCGTCGGAAGAAGCATTGTCGACCACTATCACTTCCAGGTTCGGGTAGTCAACTTTACGTAGAGAATTCAGGCACTCAACCGTGTCGTCCAGGCTGTTCCAGTTAAGGATAACAGCCGAAACCTTCGGTGCGTGTGTGTCTGTCTTCTCAACCATTCCGTTCAGCTTTCATATTCCAATTCTTCGTATTTCTTTTTCGAGCTCGGCCGGCCTGTGTTTTTAATATCACTTTCAGAGTTATCTCCAGCCGGGAAATTCCATTCATGCTCGATATATACCGCCCCCTGCTCATTATTAACGCTATGCACGAAGAACCGATATTTATTCTTTTCCAGAACATAAAATCCCAGCGAGCCTTTGCCGAGAACCCCAACGGTAACCAGGTACTCGCCGTCCAGCAAATTCAGTTCTTTCAGCCGCACTTCTATCGTGCCGTAACCGTCTATACGCTCTATTAGATATTCATCCAGGTATGTGTTGAGCCCCGTTACATACAGCCCGTCGCTGCGCCAGATTCCGACTCCGAAGACCGGCTCTTCGATTTCCTGAAGTGCTCGGAATGTAATCCGTACCACCATCTCCTGCCCGGTTTCAAAAACCGACTTGCTGTTATTACCCTCGTCGAAAAATCCAACGTGGACTATTTCAACTTTTCTCTTTTCATCCGGCAAGCTCTTATGCTTTTTTAAAGCCGCTTTATGCTGGGCCGCTCGGTGATTGTTCATAATCTCTTTGAAACTGACGACCGCATCTTTGCTTTCGCCGATATACTTCACCCGGCCGCCGTCCATAACCATCGTCCGGTCACAAAGCCCTATCACCGCATCCATATTGTGCGATATGAAAATCACGCTCGTGCCCTTATTGATAAGGTTTCGCACCCGCTCGATGCACTTGGCCCGAAACCCGATATCGCCGACACTGAGCACCTCGTCAATCAGCAAAATATCGGGGTCGCAATGCACCACCACTGAAAAACCAAGACGAATGAACATGCCGCTGGAGTAGTGTTTCACCGGCGTATCCAGAAACTCCCCGATCTCGGAGAAGTCAACTATCGTCTTAAACTTCCTGTCAATCTCGCGCTTGCTCATCCCCAGAATTGCACCGTTAATATAAACATTTTCCCTTCCGGTAAGCTGTGGATGAAATCCCGCCCCTACCGCTATTAATGCGCCTACTCTGCCCCGGACTGTTACCTTGCCTTTATCGGGCAGGATAATCCCATTGAGCATCTTAAGTATGGTAGTCTTGCCTGCGCCGTTAGGCCCAATGATGCCAAGTACCTTACCGCGCTTGAGCTCGAACGAAACATCGTCCACCGCCCAGAACTCTTTCCTGCGAAGCTTTTCCGAATGCCGGAGGCAAAGACTGTCGCGCAGAATATCACACGCCCCGTACCACATCGACCGCTTCAAATTGCGGCAGAACTTCTTGGACACACTATCAAGCTGTATGACCGTCTCTTGTTTCATTTCTAACTCTCTGTTATACACACGCTACCTTTGGAGAGACTGTCCTGTTGCCTTCTCAACTGAAGGACCACATTCTCCCGAAGAAGTTTCAAGCGGTATCGCTGTTCGCGACGCTCGTCGTTTACCTGTATTACGAATCTTCCTGAATACTTCTCGCAGAGCTTGTTTACTCAACTTCGGCAGAGACTTGAAAACAGCCCGTGATATTTCGGTCAGCTCTTCTCGACTAAAACGAGGCCTTGTTTCTTCCATCGCCGTGTCAAAAGCTTCCTGTACCGATGAAACATACCTTTCTATCCTGAATAACTTCGAAGCACGTTCCCGACCGAGCCTGCCCATTCGTTTACAACTTTCGGGGCTATGTGTGTCCGTTTTTGAAACCATGCAGAGATACCTCGCTTAGAATTGTGTCTGTAATCTCCGGGACAATGCGCCGATTACTCTTAAGCCTTTCCTTGCTACTTTCTTGCCATACGAGAGCGTTTTCCGCGGTAGAGCCTTCACTACCCACAAAGGAACTGATGGAAGCACGCTTGCCAGCATCGTCGCCGATTTCGTATGAGCGACCTTCTTCAAACACTCCTTAGGCGCCCGCTTAAAGTAGTCCCTCGACAAACGCTTCAGAAAGTCCCTATCCTCAAACCGTGTCGCAAAATCAAGCAATTCTTCGATCAAATCGGCTGTCCTAAAGCCTGTTTCATAGTCGCTTTTAACAGCCTCATATAATTGCTCGGCGCGCTCAATGTCACCCAAAGCCAGGTAGTACTTGGCACAAGCAATCTTTCCCTGGTGATATTTATGATAATTCGAAACCAGTTTGCCGGAAAAATGCACTTCGTGAAGATTCTTCTTGCATGTATTATCGTTGCGGAAACGGTATTCACAACTGAAGATATCAAGGTGCACAAAATCCGTCTTCAGCGCCATCCGCAGCCACATCTCCCAGTCCTCACTCACGATTTCTTCATTGAATAAACCCGTCTCGCAAAGCAGATTTCGGTGATGCATAATCGTCGTATTGGTGACAAAAGTTTTCTCAGCCAGCTTATCTCTGCTGTATTCCTGCCGCCAGTGCCAGAAATCTCTCTCCTTGACAAACTTCCCGTCACGAATTTGCCCCTCCACGGCCTTAGTATTCGTGTACGCCAGCCTATACGGATTATTTTCCAAAACCCTGACCAATCTTTCGAGATGTTTGGGATAGTACACGTCATCGTCATCAAGGTACGCGATATATTTTCCCCGCGACTGCTCCAGTGCCAAATTAGTCGCTGCGTAATGGCCGATATTGTTCTCCAGCCCTATGTATCGAATCTTATCACTGCCGAAACTGTTCACCGCCTTTTCCGCCTCGTCACTGCCGCCGTCATTGACAATCAGCAGTTCATAATCATCGAACGTCTGCGCCAGCACGCTCTGTATCGCTTCTCTTATCTCAATCAGACGATTAAGGGTGGTCATAATCACCGAGACCGTACAATCAAAAGAATCACTCGGCTCGAGCATCTTCGGCTGCTGATATTCCGAAAGCTTCTGCAGCTGCTCGTAATCTTCCGGCTGCATCGGATTCAATCTCAAAGAATCCGCAAGGCACATAAAACCGATAAAAAATTCCTTTCGGCCAATATGAATCTGCGCCAACTCCTTGAGCCATTCCGATCTAAAACCATCACGAATACACCGCAGCATCAGGTACACCATCTTTGCATCATCACTTTGCTGCTCTTGCCCGGCGTAAGCGTCGTAAAAAGCCTGCACAGCCTCGCCATTAAAAGGCTCAGCCTGCGCCCTTCGTATCAATCTTGAAAATTCACTGTCATCGTTTTGTTTGCCGTTCGCTCTCATTTTTTATAACTCATCAAGTTCAAAAGGCTCCGAACTACCGTTTAGTTCTTTAATCTCAAGTTTCGTGTTCATATCAACTATTCCGGTATTCCGTGAATCCGAATTAACACACAAACTCAACGCCTTAATCTTTCGGTCATAAAAATAATGGTCAAGCCCGCAGTTACACACGCTCAATCCGACAAAATACTGATTCGGCAAAAGGTGCGGCGTCAGGTGCCAGTTAATGGCGTAATCTTTTCCACCCTCGAATCGCCCCGTCTCAATACCCATCTGCAGCGTATAAGCGTCGTGTAGCACCCTGCCCTTTTTATCCCATACGAAACATCCGAATACGGGGTCCTCGACGGTCTTATCGAAACTCACAATCGTTTCGACCGTGTGCCTCTGTCCGTTGCTGAAATTCAGCACCTGTTCTTCATTTTCATTCAGCAGCCGAACCGATTTAATCCTGCCGCCCCCGCGAATTTCTATCTCACCCAAAAGCGGGTCGTGAACTCTTTTGCCTTCGATGTCCTCCTGGCCCTCAGCGAGTAAATCCTTGGTAAGCAAATCAATCGCCTCAGCCGTTTTGCCCTTAAATTTCATCTGGCCCTTCCACAGCAGCATCGTTTCCTCGCACATCTCGTAAATCGCCGGAAGGTTATGTGAGATTAGAATAATACTCACCCCTTTATGCTGAAGCTTCTTGATAAACTCATAACTCTTGGTCCTAAACCCGACGTCACCGACTGCCAGCACCTCATCAATCAATAAAATATCAGGGTTCAGATGTACCGCCACTGAAAACGCCAACCGCACAAACATCCCGCTCGAATAGTGTTTCACCGATGTATCGAGAAATTCCCGCAATTCGGAAAAGTCCACAATCGCATCGAACTTTTTATCAATCTCACGTTTGCTCATTCCTAAAATAGCGCCGTTAATATAAA
>SDBV01000340.1_pt1 | contig 66048 bp, 62 predicted proteins | sample 2277081 | NCBI WGS metagenome assembly SDBV01 (sample SAMN10402039, study PRJNA504765) | marine sediment metagenome | isolation source: marine sediment core GS10_PC15, 223 cmbsf | place: Arctic Ocean: Southern Knipovich Ridge | collected 2010
TGAAAGCGGGCGAGAAAATTATTAAATAAGTATTGTTAGCATCTTCAGTTCTGCAGTATAAAACAATCACTCCGGATTGGTAACAAGCAGTTTGTTACCGCTTTCAATTGCTCTTATTTTGCCGTCATCCTTTTTTGCGCGTTCTGCTATCCATTTGTCAGGATCTTTAACAGGAATAAATCCACCTTTTTTTATCAGCTCATCGGGAAGTTCTGAGTAGAGGTACAACTTTACATTCTGTTCAAACTGAAGTTTAAGCAGTCTATCTGTTTTCCATAGGTATAATTCAAAATTATCCTTTATCCAGGCTGTGCTTTCATCCAGTGATTTTGGAAGGAGTTTCAGAAGATTGTCCCAGAATAGTATTTTTGATTTTTTATCCGGTGCGATGCCTCTTATTTCGTTATCCAGTTCCGGCCGTCCGGTACATGGAGCAAGTATTAAAGCTTCGCCGCCTTGCTTAATCGCGAATTTTAAGGAAATATCAAAACAGTTCTGCACATTGTATAAATTATTGCAGGCTGGAGGCCCTCCTGGAGAAATTACAACATATTTTGTTTTCTGAAGCTCAAAAGCCGCATTTTCATCTACAGCTTTGGTCATAAAGCGGGAAACGATGTCCGTTCCTCCGGCCATTACCCATTCAATATTATCTTTTGATGAAACCATATCCAGGAGAAAAGTCGGAAGAGGATTTACAGTTTTTAATTCATCATCTATGATGATATGACGGTCTGCCAGCATCCTGACATTTCTATTATCTTCTGCAAACGGATTTTCTCTTCTTGATTCTTTTTCATGATAAATAATTCTGCCTGCTGCAGAAAGTTTATGATTTAGCGCATGTTTATGTGTAGATTTAATAGTAGCCCTTGAGCATAGTCCCGGGCAAAGCTGTTTGTCTGCAGCACTGTACCCGTTCATATAATGGTGTTTGGATTCATGTCCGTACACACGTAATTCCGTTTTTAACCATTCTTTATATACCCGGGCATTTGTGCCAAGGATAGTCTGGCCGAGGCTTACATGTTCGCCGCTGTCGCAGTTATTAGGAAGTATTCTTATTTCCTGGCCTAATTTTTTAACAATTCTTTGTATTGCCGGTATTAATTTATTTGCATAGATTTTACTGCTGTGAGAACCTGTTGCAATAAAAACATCAAGGCTTTTTGGGCTTCCTTTTACAATTTCTTTTATCAAACATTCGGCTATAAGAACTTGTAAACCGGAATGGAATTCATCTGATATTACAAGGCCTACTTTTTTATCTGATGACATTTCTCTTAGTTTTGGAGTTCCTGTAGGAGTTTCAAGTGCAATATTTATTTTATCTGTCATTTCCTCTCTTGTGAGTGTATTAGTGTGTGTTTTCGGCTTTATGAGGTCTCCGGCAAGAAAATCTTCTTGAAATGTAAGCTTTACTTTCTTTAGGCCGTATGTAAAATTTATTTCTTTATCCATTATCTTACCTGTTTATAGTATAGGGTATTAATATATTTTATATTTATTGAATAGTGATTGTTGTATTAAATTTTAAAAATAATTATAAGAAAAAACATAGGTTTAATCAGATTTGTATAATATACATATTACAATATAAAGAGTAAATATAAAAGTTTAGCAGTATTTGATTAATTATATATTAATCTGTAAAATTAAGATTAAAATTTGTATAAGTTATTATTATGCCATTAATAAAAAGATCTACTTATAGAGCCCCGGGATTATTAAAAAATACACATATTCAGACTATTTTCCAGTCTTTAATCCGCAGGGATAAGGGGAATTAAGTATATACGTGAACGTATTACAACTCCGGATAACGATTTTCTGGATTTAGACTGGGTTTGTAATAGTTCGGAAAATGCCGCTATTCTTCTGCATGGGATGGAAGGACATTCCAAAAGAGTATATATGCTTGGAATGGTGAATGCCTTGAATAAACAATTATGGGACTCCTGTGTAATAAATTTCAGAGGATGCAGTGGTGAGACAAACAGAAATCTAACTACATATCATGCAGGAAAAAGTGAAGATCTGGACACTGTTATAAAACATGTAGTCAGCCTTAAGAAGTATAGGAATATTGTACTTATTGGTTTTAGTCTGGGCGGGAATATAGTCTTAAAATTTCTTGGTGAAAATAGAAAATACGCAGATTCCATAATTAAATGTTCTGTTTGTATTTCTGTTCCTTTAGATCTAACTGCCAGTGCATGGAAGCTTGCAGAAAAATCTAATTCTTATTACATGAATAGATTCTTAAAAAAATTCCATAAGAAAATACAATTAAAAATGGAAATGTTTCCCGGGGAAATAAATGATAATGGATTTGAAAAATTAAAAAACTTTAAGGATTATGATGGTAAATACACTGCACCTTTAAACGGATTTAAAAGTGCAGAGGATTACTGGGAACAATCCAGCAGTAAACAGTTTCTTAAGAATATTAAGATACCTGCTCTTATAATTAATGCAGGAAATGATCCTTTTTTAACACCTGAATGTTTCCCTGTTAAAGAAGCAGAGGAGAACTCCAACCTGTTTCTCGAAGTGCCAAAGTCCGGCGGCCATGTCGGTTTTATTACTTTTAATTCAAAAAATGAGTACTGGCATGAGTCAAGGGTTTTGGAATTCATTAAGACTCATAATCAATAATAATCTGCGCCGGAAAAAAAGATAAAAAGTGTATAAAATAGTTCTGAGCAAAAACAGCCGCACTAAAAGTATAAAAAGAAAAATTATAAAATATTTTTTCATTCTAATCCTCTTATAGAAATAAAGTCTATTTTATCCTGGATTCCTTATAAATTTATAAAATAGTTATATCAGGCATTATACGTTTAACCGGGCTCCAAAATATTTATAGACTTTTATTTTTATTATTATAATCTTATAAGCGAGGGTAAAAATAATGGACAAAAATAATCATACTGTTGTAGTTTTAGGCGCGAGCAAAAAACCGGAAAGGACTTCAAATAAAGCAGTGCATAATCTAAAAGAAAAGGGCTATGAAGTAATTCCTGTGCATCCTCGTTTTGATAAAATCCATGATATTCCTGTGGTAAGCAGTTTGTCCGCTATAAGTAAAAAGGTGGACACATTGAGCCTTTATATAGGTCCTAAAGGCGTAAAACCATTAATAGCTGAGATAATAAAATTAAGACCGGGACGTATTATATTAAATCCGGGAACAGAAAACCCGGAACTTGAAGCAGAACTAAAAAAGAACAATATCCGCACTGTTAATGCCTGCACGCTTGTTCTGCTTGCTACAAATCAATTTGACACTATATAAAGTTACAGGTTAAGCTAAATAAAAATTAGCGGGAGTATTTTATGAAATATTCATATATTCTACTAATATTTCTAATTCTTTTCTCATGCAGTCCGGAAGAAGATACCAGAAAACAGATGATACTCGATATGCCTTATAAACAGCTTAAAAACTATGAGCATGATTTTAATGCACCGGTAATAGATAGAATACAGGAAGCGCCGCTGATACTTTTAGATGAAATAATGCTCTGGGATAATGTTGATAATTATTCGCAGTATATACCTACAGAGAAAGAATTATCAATGTTTGAAAGTTATTTAAAACTGATTCCGGAAAAGAATTTGCAGGTCTTAGAAGAAAAACTCGTTGGTATCTATTTTATCAACAATTTAATAGGAAGTGGATTGGCAGACTATATTTTTGATGAATCTGATGAGCTCTACTGCATTCTGCTGTTAAATCCGGATGTTTTTAAATATGATATATCATCGTGGTTAACATTGCGTGAAAACTCCTGTTTTGTACAGGATGGTTCCGGAATAAAAATAAAGGTAGAATGCGGTACGGATTTTTCCGGGCTTTTGTATATATTGCTTCATGAAACAACTCATATTGTAGATTATGTGGAAACAATAACTCCTTATTGTGAGTCGGATCTAACTTATTTTTTTGAACCGGAAGAACCGGGAAATAATGATTTTACTAAAGGAATCTGGGCAGAATATAATATATTATTGAAAACATATGAATTTCCCGAACAGGAGAGCATAAGCTACTATGGCTTAGGCGGGCCAAACTTTGCATTTAAGGAAGCAGTTTCTGTCTGGGAACAGGTTAAACAGACTCCTGCAGCTTCATTATATGGGTGCGTGAGCTGGGCTGAAGACCTTGCAGAATATATTACCTGGTATCATTATACACAGATTATGGGCCAATCATATAAAATAGTATTATTAAATTCAGGGAAAGTGCTTTATGAATATGAGCCTTTTTTAGAGCAGAAAGTCCTGGAACGGATAGATACGCTGCCGCAGTTTTATGATTAAGCAGGAAATTTCTATAAGTTTGAATATATGATGCAAAGCCTCTCAGCTTTATGCTGGTTTATGGTGTAGTGATTTTTAAGTGATTTATAATAGAGGTATAAGCGGGTAAGAAACTTAACTGATTTAAACAATTTTCTTAAAAGATAACAAAATAATACAAAAAACTAAAAAAAAATTAATTTTCATATTGGTTTTTTTTGAGGAATGTGTTACTTAATATAACATAAATAAAAATGTATTTAATAATCAATTTAAAAACGTAATTAAAAATATATTTAAAAAATTGAGTTAAAACTTAAAAATGTATTATAAAATGAATGTAATAAGGTATTTAAAAATCTATTTAAAAATATTTGTTTTTGTCCTGAATCATTGGAAATGGGAATTAAGCACTTTTAAAGACAGTGAATATCTTTGATAGACTCTTAAAATGGTGTTTCAGGGCCAATAAAAAAACCCGATATTAACATTTTAAATAATCAGATGCAGATTAACACAGATTTTTTTTATATTATTTGTATAAAGTCAATTTAATCTGTGTCAAATTTAAAATTGCTGCTTAAACTGCCGAATGCGTAAATTGTGGTTATTGTTTTAAAAAGAAAATAGGAATAAATCCTTTATCTCAGGAGCATTAAATTTGAGTAAAGTAAGTTTAAAAGGCAAGGTTGCAATTATAACAGGAGCAAGCAAGGGAATAGGGAAAAGTATATCATTCTTTCTTGCAAAAGAAAAAATGAGACTTGCTCTGGTCAGTAGAAGTAAAGATTTATTGGATAAAATAAAAAATGATCTTCTTATGGACAACAGTGATATTTTAGTTATTCCTGTCGATTTAAATGATGTATCCTCACCAATAATAATAATTAAAGAAGTAATTAAAGAATTCGGACAGATAGATGTTTTAATAAATAATGCCGGCATCGCAGTATCAAAAAAAATCGAAGATACTACAATTTATGATTGGGAAAGATTGATTAATATTAATGCACGGGCTCCATTTTTCTTATCTAAAGAGGCATTAAAATATATGAAGAAATCTGATTTAAAGCATATTATAAATATCGGATCTGTTGTTGCAACAAAGGGATATAATAACCAGGCTGCATATGCGGCATCAAAACATGCCTTGCTTGGCTTTAGCAAAGTATTAGCCCGGGAAGTGTATAAGGATAATATAAGAGTAAGTGTTATATCACCTGGTGGTGTAGACACAGATCTGGTTACAGAAATGAGGCCTGATATAAAAAAATCAGAACTTATAAGTCCGGATGAAATTGCGGAGCTTATTATTTTTCTGCTAAAGCAAAGAGGTAATGCGATGATAGACCATATCAATATACGCCGTGTAACAAAAGAACCCTGGGCATGATAGAGATAAATATTTTATGTATCTTCTTAAACCTTTTATTTAAATTTTAGAGTGAAATAGGTCTCTCGCAAAGCACGCAGAGGGCGCAAAGGTTTTTATTTATATTTCATTATTAAAGTGTTCTTTAAACTTTTATGAGCCATCTTTAAGGATATAAAATATTTATTAGGAAGGCAGCTATGATAAAAGTCAAGAACCTTTATGCAGCTATATATAAGTTAAAAAGTTATGTAAATAGCATTTACCTTTTCCTGGATTCCTTATAAATTTATAAATAAGCGTTGTTAATACTTACAGTTTAGCACTAATAATACTTCCTATATCCCTCTTTGCGACCTTAGCGAACTTGAGCGAAAGCGGGCGAGAAATTTATTTATACAGCACCCTTCCTGATTCTCTGTGCTAATAATATTAAGTTTCTTAAATCCTCTGCATTCCTTGTCTTCATCCAGTTGTGCTCAAAATCCTGGTTCTGCACAATCTGAGCTATTGCCATTAAGGCCTGCAGGTGAAAAGTCCTTTCGTCTCTGGAGCCTGCTAACGCGAAGATTATATTTACTAATGGCAGGTCATCTGCAAAACTGATTCCGTGTTTTGACCTTAATAAAACTATATCAAATGTGTTTTTACCGGGAATAACAATATGTGGAATTGCAAGGCCGGGATAGATTGCTGTTGTAGAATCTCTTTCTCTTTCATGTAACAGGTTTATGATAATATCCTGTTTTATTTTGTATTTAGTTCCAAGTTTATCTGCAACAATGCTGAATAATTGATTAATATCAATTTCCTTTTCAATATCAATTATTTCCGCATTCTTAATTATAGCATCAAAGCGGTCTTCTATAATTTCATCACGTTCAAGTAATATGTCGCGGAGCTCATTATTTAAAGTCGGTGTCTTTATTTCCTTTGATGTCAATCTTTCTACTATTCGAATTATTGCAGAGTCTTTTTGGTTTCTGGATTTAGAAAAAACTAAATATAGGAGTATAGTAACAGCAAAGAAACCAATAGTCATTAACATATATTCCAAACCCATTTGAAATATCAAATAGATATAAATAATAGTTCCTGCAATGTGGATATATGGGTATAAAGGAGATTTGAATGTAGGTTTATATGATAACATTTTGCTTTCGCGCATAACAATAACGGAAATATTAACTAAGGAAAAAAGAACAAGGCCCATAGTAGAAGCAATTTTAACGAGGCTTTTAATATCAAGAAATGCTATCGCGCACATCATGAAAAGAGAGGTTAGTATTATTGATACAAAAGGGGTTTTAAATCTAATACTTACTCTGGAAAAAATAGAAGGCAGTAAATTATCTTTTGCCATCGCGAGCGGGCTCCGTGAAGCAGCCATCAGGCCTGCATTTGCGGTTGTAATAAAAGCAAACATTCCCGCGATTATTAAAATAATAAAACCTGTGCTGCCAAATAATTGTTTTGCTGCTTCTGATATTGGTGTGCGTGATGCAAATTGATTATTATTCAACAAACCGATTGTTACAGAAATAACAAATAAATATGTTAGTGAAACAACAAAAAAAGCGGAAAGCATTCCTCTTAGTATAGTTTTACCAGGATTCTTTATTTCTTCCGCAACAGCAGCTATCTTTGTAAGGCCGCTATAAGATATAAAAATCATTCCGGTTACAGGTAATACAGGCAGCCAGCCATTCGGAGTAAATGGTATAAAATTATTTATATTAAATTTAGTTGAGCTGATTCCAAAAATTATAAATAAGAATAAAATGACTAACAGTGAAAGCAGTAAAACAACTTGAAATCTGCCGCTGTGTTTTACACTTATAATATTTAATAATGTAAAAAATACAGTAAAACAAATACTGATTATTACAATATATGGTTCTAAATCCGGAATAAAAGCTTCTAAGAATATTCCAATGCCAAGTAATGCGAACGCGCTTTTAAGGCTTAGAGCAAACCATGAAGAAAAACCGGACAGAGTTCCAAATAACGGGCCGAAACTTTTATTAACAAAAAAGTAAGTCCCTCCGGACTTGGGCATTGCTGTTGCAAGTTCAATCTTTGATAACATTGCAGGTACAATCATTATTGCTGCCAGTATATATGCAATAATAATAGACGGGCCCGCTTCTTTATATATTACAGACGGCAGTATAAAAAGCCCTGAGCTTATCATAGCGCCGCTTGCAATACTAAATACTTCTAATGTCCCAAGCTGCCTTTTTAACTTCATTAATAGTAATTATATATAATAAATAATATCTGTAAACCAATTAAATATGAATTTACTCTGAATCTTAGTGTGAAAATGGGTTTCTCGCAAAGAACGCAAAGGAAATCAGAGAAAGTATGTATAGTGTTAAACTAAAAGTGCTAATAATACTTATTTAATAAAATTTTATAAGGAATCCAAGAGACCAGGAAAAAAAGCAGATGTATTTTATATGTTTTTTTCTTTATCGATTTACTAACTTAATTATAGATAAATATTATTTAAATATTCTTGAAAAATATTCAGCAATTAAATTGATTCCTGCTTTCCTTATTATTAATATTAATCCTTACTAGTAATCATCTTAATGTTCGGAGGCTGTAGTTATAATGTTAGCTGTATAAAATACCTTTGCGATCTTTGCGAGCTTGAGTGCAGCGGGCGTGAAATTTTTTAAATAAGATTTATCGGCATTTTAAGTTTAGCTACTTTATCCGAGTTTAGATGAGTAGATAGTTGTCTGGTTTCTGCCGTTTTCTTTAGAGTGATATAAAGCAATGTCCGCAAGCTTTATTACATCTTCTGCATTCAAATTCATGCCCTGCTGTACATGGCTTATCCCGATGCTGACAGTTACACTGATTTCATGTTTATCATATTTTAGTTTAAAGTCATTGATCGCTTTTCTGATTCTTTCTGCGGCTACCCATGCGCTGTCCAGATCGCATTGAATAAGAAGAATTGCAAACTCCTCACCTCCAAATCTTGAAGCAATATCCTCATCTCTGACCTTTGCATTTAAGATATCAGAAATATGAAGAAGGAGTTTATCCCCAAGTATATGTCCGTATGTATCATTAAACTTTTTAAAGAAATCTATATCTATCATTAAAAGGCAAAGTTGAAAATTATAGCGCTTTATTTTGGAAAGTTCTTCTTCAAATCTTCTTATAAAAAATGAATGATTAAACAGCTTGGTTTTTGAATCAATAATTGCCCTTCTGTAATGAAGGTTGCTCTGCAGGCTGATAGAAGCAAATTTCATTAGCATGTCTATATAATACATTTCCTGCTTTGTATACTCATTTCTCAGAACTTTCTGTCCAAAAATTATAAATCCGTGCATACCTTCCATTCCCATCATAGGTACTATGATCTTTGGATTTAAAGGAAGAAACACATCTGTTAATTGCTCATTTCCTATCATATATTCAAAAACATCAAAAGTGCTTGAGGTGGGGGCCAGATTAAAGAATTTTTTATATGGAACTAAAGAATTGATATTAATAATATTATCTACTGGTTTTAAATTTTTTAAAGTTACAATATATGCATTATCCGGATCGAGTTCCTCCTGAAGAATAAAAACAAGATAAGAAGGAATAAATTTATTTAACAGCTTGCTGATTATTTCTTCTATTAATTCTGAAATTGAATGTTTATTGAATAATGTTACGGCTTCTTCTAGTAATTCTTCCAGATTATGAATCTCATTGGAAAGGTCTTCAATTTTTTTCCATATACCTACACGGTTTAACAGATCGTAATGAGATATTATTTCTGAATCTGAGGTAATTTCTTTTAGAAAATCATCTTCCATATATAGATTAATTATATATTAATATTAACATTATAGAGCTAATTAAAAAATTTTATCAATAGATACGAAATTTATTTATATAAACAGTAATTAGAAAAGAATATTTCTATTCAAGTTCCTTAATTTCTGCTTCCGGAGCATTTTTCTTAACAGACTCTATTCCGTTTAAACATCCACTCTTGGAGGAATAACCTTCTGATGATGCAATGATCTCTCCATTTGCTGCTTTCAGCCTAAACCTGTATTCATCTCTACTGTCTTTGTATACTTCAAATTTTGCTGCCATAATATAAATGCCTCCATGTAATAATAATTACGTAGTATAATTATTATTTTTAGGTTAATCAAGCTAAAGAGTTGTTTTACTTAATTTAATTAACTCGCCTCTGTCCAGCCAGATTCCTTTGCAGTCCGGACATTTGTCTATAATTATTTCCGGAGCAGTTTTAGGGTGCTTGGGTTGAAGGATTACTTCACATTTCGGGCATTTTCGTATTCTGTTTTTTTGGGAATCTTTTTTTAATGATGTATCAAGATGATTAATATAAAATTTACCCAATTCTATAATATTAAAAAGTTCTCCTGCATCGAGCCATAATCCGCCGCAATCATTACATTGCTCAACCATAAGGTCCGGCCCGCATGTTACTTTTACCATATCTACATCTTCGCAGTTCAGGCATTTGAATATATCTGATTCCTTATTTTCTTTCATAGTGAAAATTATTCTATTATATTTTCAGATAAAATTAAAGAACTATCATAATTTTTTTAAATAAGATTGTTTACTTGATTTAACTATTATCATGATTTATGCTTTAAGTGTAATGCAGCTTATAAATAAGAAATCACTTCATGATTTAATATATTATCTGTTCTGTGCTTTTGAAAAATCCGACATAGGTGTAGCAATTGCCGGGCCGGATCATTCTATAATCAGTAACAATTATGCATTTTCCAATATTTTCGGTTATCAAAAAAATAATATATTAACAGGAAAAAAGATAAAATATCTTTTTAAAAAAAAATTAAATGATAAATATGATATTATGCTGAAAGAGTTTAAGAAAAAGGGTTTTTGGGAATGCAGCACAGTGTTAATAAAGAAAAAAAGAGCGGCATTTATTAATTTATCTTTAACAGAATTAGAGAATATAACTAATAATACTTCTCATATTTTAATAGTTGTTAAAGATTGCACCAAGTTTAAAGAAACAGAAAAAAAATTAAAAATTGCAAAAGGGAACCTGGAAATAAAAAATATAAAACTCGTAAAAAAAAATACCGCTTTAAAGGAAATTATAATACAGGTTGAATTGGAAAAACACCGGATACAGCAAAATATTAAAGAAAATATTGCAAAAATGATAATGCCGATGATAAAAAATCTGAAAGCTATTTGCAAAGAAGAGCAAAATAAGGCAGCCTGCATAGAATCAATTGAAAAAAACCTTCTAAATATAAACTTATCTGTTTCTGAAAATTATAAAAGTGATTATGAAAAATTAAGCCCCCGTGAAATTGAAATATGCAATATGATAAAAAAGAACCTTTCAAATAAGGAAATTGCAGATTTGCTTTATATTTCTAGTCTAACAGTTGAAAGGCACAGACATAATATAAGAAAAAAATTAGGAATAGCAAAAAAAAAGATGAACCTTTGTTCATATCTTAACCAGAAATAGTATATTTTTTTATTCTGGCAGCCGGAATACCTCGCAGCTCTCTACCTATAGGGCACTAGGCTGCGGAGTTTCTTTGTTACCCGGCTCCTTAATACCTGAAAAACAAACCTTGTACTTACCGTACAAGGTTTATGCATGTTTTATACATAAAAAAATAATTGATAATTAATTATTAATGAACATAATTTAACATGAAAGCTATAATTTTTTAGCTATATATAGTAAGGTTGGTTATAAAGAAATAAAAGGTTTTTAAATCACACTTTAATTATGCGGCATTAAAAAAAATAGGTAGTAATTAATGAAAGTATTAATGTTTGGATGGGAATTCCCTCCTTTTATAAGCGGCGGCCTTGGCATTGCTTGTTATGGATTATCTAAGGGGCTTGCAGAGAATAATGTTCATGTAAAATTTGTATTACCCGTTAAAAAAGGCCAGCAAATAGAAGAGAATATAGAATTAATCGGCGGAGATGAAGTAGCAGTCTCTAAAAAGTTTAAACAAGTATATAAAAGAAGAAAAGATGAATTATTAAAATATGAAACCAGTCCTTTAACTGCCGCGCCTTACCATACCAGCTATGAATCAATAAACTATTTTAAAAATCTGGCAAAATCTTTTGATTTCGATTTTAGTAAACTTGATAATAGTATTTTAAAGTTCAGCGGCAATTATGGAGAAGACCTTATGTATCAGGTAACAAGGTATAGCATGATTGGAGAAGCCCTTGGATTCACAGAAGATTTTGATGTTATACATGCGCATGACTGGTTGTCATTTCTTGCAGGAGTAGGAGCTAAAAAAGCCAGCGGGAAGCCTCTTGTAGTACAGGTTCATGCAACAGAATATGACAGAAGCGGAGAAAATTACAATATAGATGTCTATAATATAGAAAAATTCGGAATGGAGCAGGCAGATAAAGTAATTGCTGTAAGCTATTATACTAAGAATATTATTGTAAGCAAGTATGGAATAGCTCCCGAAAAGATATCTGTTGTGCATAATGCGGTGTCTCGTGAAAAAAGAATGGAACGTCTAAAAATAAAAAACAACATTAATGAAAGAATAGTTCTGTTCCTTGGCCGTGTTACAATGCAGAAAGGCCCGGATTATTTTATAGAAGCAGCTTATAAAGTGCTTAAGAAAAAGAAAAATGTACGATTTGTTATGGCAGGCAGCGGTGATATGATGCCCAAAATTATAACACGAATGGCCGAACTCCGTATTGCAGACAGGTTCCACTTTACCGGCTTTCTTTCCAGAATAGAAGTAGAAAGAATGTATGCGATGAGCAGCCTTTATATAATGCCTTCTGTTTCCGAACCATTCGGGCTTACGGCATTCGAGGCGCTTTTATATGATGTTCCGGTAATAATTTCCAAACAGTCCGGTGTAAGGGAAATATTAAAGAATGCTGTAGCAATAGATTTCTGGGATATAAATAAACTTGCTGCAGCAATATTTAAACTTCTTGATAATAAAAAATACGCGCAGAAAGTTGTGGAGAAGTGCAAGGATAATATGAAGCATATAAGATGGAATAATGCGGCAAAAACATTAATAAATGTTTACAATGAATTTTAGGAGCTAAAAATGATTGCTATCTGTTTTTATTTTCAGGTGCATCAGCCTTTCAGGCTTAAGAAGAATTATACATTCTTTGATATTGGAGAAAACCATTTTTATGAAGACGAAGATGCAAATCGGGAGATATGCAATAAGGTTAGTGAAAAATGCTACATACCCACTAATAAATTACTTCTAAATCTAATAGAAAAACATAAAGGAAAGTTTAAGGTTTCATTCTCTATAAGCGGTATAGCTATAGAACAGTTTCAGAAGTTTAACCCGGAAGTACTGGATCTGTTTAAGCGCTTAAGTGATACCGGATGTGTAGAATTTATTAATGAAACTTACTACCATTCGCTTTCTTTCCTTTTTTCCAGGGAAGATTTTAAATATCAGGTTAAAAAACATAAGGAGCTCATTCTTACACTATTTAAGCAGACGCCGACAACCTTTAGAAATACAGAGTTAATTTACAATAATGAACTTGCATGTTTTATTGAAGATATGGGATATAATACAATTCTTGCAGAAGGCGCTGACCATATTTTAGGTTGGAGAAGCCCCAATTTCTTATACAGGCCTAAAGGCTGTAAAAGACTTAAATTATTATTAAAGAACTATAAGCTTTCCGATGATATTGCATTCAGGTTTTCAAATAAAGGATGGGCTGAACATCCGTTATCCGCGGATAAGTATGCTTCATGGATTCACAGGTTCCCGGGTAATGGAGAAATAATAAATCTATTTATGGATTATGAAACCTTTGGTGAACACCAGTGGCAGGATACCGGGATTTTTGATTTTTTGAATGTACTTCCCGGGAAAATACTGGAGCACCCGGAGTATCAGTTTGTAACGCCAAAGGAGGCTTCCGAACGGTATAATATAAAAGATGAGATTGATGTGCATAAATTTATTTCCTGGGCGGATCTGGAAAGAGATTTAACGGCATGGCTTGGAAACCCTCTGCAGGATTCTGCAGTGGAAATGGCATATTCTTTGGAGAAGAGAATTAAAAAGCTTCGTGATAAAAACCTTTCTGATATCTGGCATAAACTTTTAACTTCCGACCATTTTTACTATATGTGTACAAAATGGTTTTCCGATGGAGATGTGCATAAGTATTTTAATCCTTATGCCAGTCCATATGATGCATATATTGTTTATATTAACTGTTTAAATGATTTAAAACAAACACTGGAAGTATCTGAAAAGCAGAATTTTAAACCTGACTTAGCGCATGTCTGAAATGTTGAAAATTCATACGGAAAAAGGATTTAATTTAAAAAATTTACTGCAAATGGAATATTTATTTACAAATAAATTCGGCGCCTATGCTTCTAAGTACAATAGCAGGCTCTAAGACAGAGCATTTCTATGAAAACGGAATATTCCGTATTTCAGAAATGTTTGAACCACCTTTTACCGCGTGCGGATGTAATGCTTAAGGCATGGAGCGCTGCAGAGATATTACGGGTTCTACAAATGTTTAAAAAAACAATGGAAGTATTTAGGACAATACTTATATAATTATAATAAAGAACCCTTAGCAGCTTTGTGCCCGATGGGTATCTTGTGCTCTGTGAGTACCGAGCTGCAAAGTATTCTTATGTTTGTAAGGCATCATAATAAAAAATAAATAAAAAGGGGTTTATTATGAATAGAGTTTTATTTGAGGTTTCCTGGGAAGTTTGTAATAAAGTCGGCGGAATTTATACTGTCATCGAAAGTAAAATCAAGGAAGTGAAAAAAAAGTTTAAGGACAATTATTATCTTATAGGCCCGCTTTTTGAAAATAATCCGGAATTTGAAGAAACAGATGATTTGAAGGAAGAAAAGAAAAAACTGAAAGAATTTGGTTTTAATGTGAAACTCGGAAGATGGAAGAATAATGAAAGGCCAAAAGTTATTCTAGTAAAATATAAAAATGTGCAGGACCAGAATAAGCTTCTTTATCAATTATGGGAGGATTATTGTGTAGACTCCATGACCGGAGAATGGGATTATATCGAACCTGTAATGTTTTCCAATTTAGCCGGCAAGATAATAGAAGTAATAAGCAGTTTATATAATGAGTATGAAATTATAGCACAGTTTCATGAATGGATGTGCGGGGCAGGGCTGCTGTACCTGAAAAAGAAGGTTCCTGACATTGCTACTATTTTTACAACCCATGCAACTGTACTTGGACGCTTAATGGCAGGGAACAAAGTAGATATTTATAATTTTTTATCTGATATTAATCCTGAATATGAAGCATCAAAATTTAATGTTCTTGCAAAACATTCAATAGAAGCTGCAACTGCAAGGGAAGCAGACTGCTTTACAACTGTAAGTGAAATAACAGGAATCGAGGCAAAACACCTCTTGAAAATGGAGCCGGATGTTCTTGTTTACTGTGGCTTAGATGTAAAGTCTGTCCCGGATTATAAGACAAATAAAAATTATTTTACAAATAATAGGAATAAATTAATTAATTTTGCTTCTAAATTTCTTCAGAAGGATTTAAATAAAGAGAATACAGTTATCTTATCTATTTCCGGCAGGTATGAATTTCATAATAAAGGTATGGACCTGTTACTGGAATCTTTAAGTGAGCTTAATAAAGAACCCGATAAGCTAAATAATAAAGAATTAATTGTTTTTCTATTTATCCTGACAGGCCCTGTAGATATGTCTAAAGAAAAACATGCTGTTAAAGATGAGGAATCACCCTATACTGTATATTCATCAGTTTCTACACATCCATTGTATAACCCACAAAACGATCCCGTTGTTAGTACTTGCCTGCGAAATAACCTTCAGAACAATCCTGGAGACAAGATAAATATAATTTTTATTCCGGCATATTTAAACGGCAATGATGGCATACTTAATATGGAATATTACGATACACTTTCCGGATGTGACTTAACTCTTTATCCGTCATATTATGAACCCTGGGGATATACACCGCTTGAGAGTATTGCATATTCAGTTCCAACATTAAGTTCAGATGTGGCAGGTTTTGGCAGGTGGATATTAAAGGAAAAAAAAGAATCAAAAGGCATTATGATTCTTCACAGAATGGATAAAGAATATAATGATGTCATTATAGAATTAAAAAATTATATTACTGATTTTTTAAAATTAGATGCGGATACAATATTAAATATAAGGAATCAGATAAAAGATATTGCTTTAACAGCAGAATGGAATCAATTTATAAAAAATTATTTAAAGGCCTTTGATATAGCAGTTCAGGAGAGCAGAAGCAGATTGGAAGGCAGCAGTAAGAAAAGGCTGATTCATTTCGAAGGCCTTCAGTATAGAGGTGCAGACAGTCAGCGGCCAAGGTTCCGTCAGTTTTCTGTAAAATCTCCTATTCCTAAGAAAATATCCGGACTAAGAGATCTAGCATGTAATTTGTGGTGGTCATGGAATCCGGAAGGCCAGGAGCTGTTCAGTCTTTTAAATATTATTCTATATGAAAAAACAGGCAATAATCCTATTAGCCTTTTAGATTTAATTGAACCAAAGAGGCTGGAGGAATTTTCAGCAAATGAAAATAATATACAGCGTTATAATATTGTAATGAACAGTTTTAAAAAATATTATAATAAAGAAAAATGTTTACTGAATAATACAGAGGTACTTACAAAAGAGTCTCCTGTAGCATATTTTTCTATGGAGTATGGATTCCATGAATCTTTACCAATTTATTCAGGGGGCCTGGGAATTCTGTCCGGAGACCATATTAAATCATCCTCAGATTTAAATATCAATTTAATAGGAATAGGATTATTATACAAATCCGGATATTTTAAACAGGGAATATCTAAAGATGGCGAGCAGAAGGTTGAGTATTTTCATAATGATTTTTTCAGAATGCCGATTAAAGAGCTTAATATTAATGGAGAAAAAGTAATTATCTCCATTGATTATCCGGGAAGAAAGGTTTCTGCAAGGGTGTGGGAAGCTAAAGTAGGAAGGATTTCTGTATATTTTTTTGATACTGATATTCAGGAAAACAGCCCTGCGGATAAGGCAATAACAGACAGACTGTATGGGGGCGGAAAGCAGATAAGAATAGAGCAGGAAATACTGCTTGGTATAGGCGGAATAAAATTAATTAATAGAATGGGTATAGAACCTTCTGTTTACCATCTAAATGAAGGGCATTCCGCATTCCTTATAATAGAGCGCTTAATCAATTATATTAATAATGAAGGCCTGGACCTGGCAACTGCAAGAGAAGCTGTAAAAGCAAGTACTGTATTTACAACACATACACCTGTGCCTGCAGGTAATGAAACTTTTGAAATGGCGCTTGTTCAGAATTACTTAAGGGCGTATGTAGAGAAAAACGGTCTTTCCTGGAAGGACTTTTGTGAATTAGGGCATAAAAATATAACAGATTCCGGCCCTTATGAAATGACTGTTCTTGCATTAAAAAATACATATAAGAGAAATGGTGTAAGCAAACTGCATGGAAATGTATCCAGAAAAATGTGGTCAGGAATCTGGGCAGGTTTTCTTTATGAAGAAATACCTATAAAGCATATAACAAATGGAGTGCATGCATCAACATGGGTTGCAAATGAAATGAAAAATATATTCTTAAAATACTGTTCTTTAAATACAAATGAAGACCTTCTAAATACAAAAGATTGGCAAAGAGTGGCAGATATTCCTGATGAAGTATTGTGGCAGACGCATGTGACCTTAAAGAATAAGTTATTTAATTTTATAAAAGAAACGATAACAAATAACTGGACAAGAGAAGGAGAAGATCCTTCCTTATTGGACAAGTTTTTAGTAAGTCTTTCTCCGGGCCCCCTAACTATAGGGTTTGCAAGGCGTTTTGCAACATATAAACGGGCGACTATATTTTTAAGTGATATAAACAGGTTAAAAAAGATTTTGTTAAATAAAAAGTTTCCTGTACAATTTGTATTTGCCGGGAAGGCACATCCAAATGATAAAAATGCTTCTGGTTTAATAAAACAAATTGTTAACCTTTCCAAGCGTGAGGAGTTTCTGGGTAAGATTGTTTTTTTAGAAGGTTATAATATAAATGTTGCGAAAAGGATGATTTCCGGAGTGGATATCTGGCTTAATAATCCGAGGAGGCCATTTGAAGCAAGCGGAACAAGCGGACAAAAAGCAGGAATGAATGGAGTTATAAACTTTTCTGTTCTTGATGGCTGGTGGGACGAGGCATATGATGGTATAAATGGTTTTTGCATCGGAGACAGAAAGGAATATAAAAATCCGGATACACAGGATCTTATAGACTCAGACTCATTATACGATACTCTGGAAAACGATATCATACCGCTTTACTATCTTAGAAATTCAAGAGGTATTCCGGAAAAATGGATAAAGATAATTAAACATTCCATAATTTCTATTATTTCTGAATATAATACTCACAGGATGATTAAAAATTATACAGAAGAATTATATGTACCTACTGCCAAGAGGTATTTAAAATTATACGATAAGGATTTTAAAGGAATGCGGGCCCTTGCAGCGTGGAGAAAGTCGATTAGAATGAGGTTCCCTGGAATTCATATTCAGGACATAGCAATTGAAGGTATTAATGGAGATATAATGAATGTGGGAGACAAAATTGATTTTACATTGGAAATAAACAAGGGAAAAATCAATAAAGATGAGATAATTGCCCAAATTATTATTTGTCAGGACATTTCAGAAGATAATACTACATATATAGGCAAAGATATAATATGTTGTGAGAATATGATAGAAATCTCCATGGAATTTCTGGAAGAAAATTCATCTATTATCAAGTTCAAAGGCGAATATACAGCATCCAAATCGGGAAAGTTTAATTACGGTATAAGGATACTTCCCTATCATAAGGATATAGATGATATTATGGATTTAAACCTTGTTTTCTGGGGATAACCCAGCACCTAAATTGACAAATTTGTATTAGCACTATTAGGAAAATATTACAAGGTCAATTTAAGTGCTGGGCAAAGAGCCTTTTAATAAAAGGAAAAATATTATATCTTTATAAAAATCTAAAATTAAAGGTATTTGGAATGTCTGAGTGGGCAATAGACCTCGGTACAACAAATAGTGCAATAGCACGGTGGAATACTTTAGATGAAGTTCCGGAAATGATTCATTTAAATGATATTTCGAGGGAAACTCTTTCTGAGCAGGAAATAGATGTAAAATATTCCATTCCTTCCTGCTTATATATTTTACCCGCGCAGAGTTTTAAAAATATTATAGGTTCCTGGCCTTTTCTGCAAAAACACTTTTTTATTGGCACTCAGGGCTTAATCGGACAGGTTGCATTAAATAAAGACAGTAATGCTCATTCGTCAAGGTTTGTTTCCAATTTTAAGCCGGCTCTTATTAAAGACAGCTACAGGATATTAGCAAGACGGAATAATTATTCATATTCTGCAAGTAAAATCACAACAATTTTTTTACGCGAGCTTCTTGCTGCTGTAAAAAAACAAGTTAATGAGAGGCCTAAACATATAACTTTTAGTGTTCCTGTAGACAGTTATGAACCTTACAGGGCGCAGTTAAAATTAATTTCCTCGCGGTTGGGAGTGAGAAAATTCAAAGTAATCGATGAACCTGTTGCTGCAGCTATTGGATACGGCCTCCGTATAGATGAGCCGCAGTGTGTTCTGGTTATAGACTTTGGCGGAGGCACATTAGATCTTGCATTAATCAAAATTGAAGAAGAACAAGCGGAAATGGGACGCTGCCGTGTTATTGCAAAAGAAGGTGCGCCTATTGGAGGGAACCTTGTAGATGCCTGGCTTTTAGATGAGTTCTGTAAACAGCTGTTCTACGATCTTAATCCGGATGACGAAACTACCGGTTGGTGGTATAGAGTTATGATGGAGGAAGCATGCAGAGTAAAAGAAAGCCTTTTTTTTCACGATAAAGGTACATTCTTTTTAACACCTCCAAAAGAACTGCAGAATTTTGAAGCGAGGTTATTTGCCAATAATAAAAAGCTTAACAAGCAGCTTGATTTTACAAAGGAGCAACTTAACAATCTACTCGATAAAAAAGGTTTGTATTCACAGCTGGAAATTATGCTAAACCGGATAATAGCAACAGCATCTCGAAAGGGAATTAATCAATCTAATATAAAGGAAGTATTAATGGTAGGGGGCTCTGTCCTTCTGCCTGATATTTATAGTATTGTAGAAAACCGGTTTGGAAGGGACAGGGTACGTGCATGGAAGCCATTTGATGCAGTTGCTTACGGCGCGTGCGCTTTCAGCGCTGGAAAGCTGATAAAATCTGATTTTATTACACATGATTATGCATTTAAAACATATAATAAAGAAACTCATAAACCGGAGTATCAAATAATTGTTCCGCAGGGCACTCCCTTCCCCACAGTAAAGGAATTCTGGAAGAGGCAGCTAGTACCTACCTGTTCATTAGGAGAGCCGGAAACTATTTTTAAGCTGGTTATCTGTGAAATTGGAAGAAGATACTCAACAGAGCAGGAATTTGTATGGGACAGCAGAGGCCAGGTCCATTCTTTTAAGGAAAATGATAATAATGCACCGCTTATTATTCCATTAAATGAATCTAATCCGGCATTGGGGACCCTTAATCCGCCTCATTCTCCAAAAGATAAAGCAGCAAGACTGGAAATATCCTTTATGATTAATGAAGAAAGATGGTTATGCGCGAATGTGTATGATATTAAAATAAGAAAGAATTTGCTTGAAAACTCTCCCGTTTTAAGATTAAAATAACTTAGAAACCGCAAAAGATAATGTGCAAAGTATATCAAGAGGAATGATATGGATGATAGAAGAAAGTATCCAAGAGTTAATGTAACAATATTCATGAAGTTAAAAAACGAATCAGATATAAATATGCAGGAAAGTGAAAGCATAGATATAAGTGAAGGCGGAATATGTATTAAGTCCAAAACAAAATATTCACAAGGAAATATTGTAATTCTTCAGTTATTTCTTGGAGATAAGCTTGTGGATATAGAAGGAAAAGTTAAATGGATGAAGCAATATAAAGAAGGTAATTATGACCTTGGTATAGAGTATATAAATGTAGGAAACAAAGATCTGGAAGAAATTAAAAAATATATGGAAGATATGTAATTACTCTATATCAACCCGGGCTGTTATTTTCCCATGATAATTCCCATGTTCAACTATTACATGCCATTCACCTTTGTATGGAACTTTAAATGATGTTCCGCTGGAATCGAGAAATTCTAATGAAGCTTTAACATGTTTACCGGATTTATATCTTTCATACATTATAGTGTTTAACAGTTTAATATTAGCCTGCTTGTCCACTGTAACAACTATTTTGTTATGAGGAAATGCTCTTATCTGATAATGTATATATTCCATTTTATATTGTTTTTCCTCCGGTATTTATTACCTGGTGTTTATTCTTAAGTTCTTTATTATGGTGCCGTACTACCTCACAGCTCTGATGCGGAGTATTCTTTATTTATCCTCAATTATAAACGCGATCTTGCAATGAGCTTTGTATTTTGTTATTTTATTGTTCTCCACTTGCGCTTTAAAACCTATAACATCGATACCTGTAATATTGTGTACCGTTTTAGATGCAGATGCTAATGCATTTTCCGCGGCATTTTCCCAGCTTTTGTCTGATTCAGAAACGATTTCTATAATCTTTATTGTGGCCATATTGCCCTCCTGCTAATTTAACTATAATCTAATTTTAACCTTGTAGAAGAATTTGTCAATATGCTTAATTCACAAAGCAATTTGTGATGTTGAAAATTCTGTAAAGATCAGGCGGAAAAACACGCCACCGATACAAAACAGAACCAAGCTATATATCGTTTTTTGTAATATTATCGTTGTGTTCTGATGCATCGATGGCGTATTTTTCCGCCTAATAATAAAAATAATCATAAAACATCACAAAAAGCTTAGTTATAGGTGGAGGGGAGGGGGATTAAAGTATGGAACTTTCCTTTAAGTTATTATTATTTTTCTAATTTTATGAATATATTACAATAGAGTCAATTTTTATTAGGTAAAAAATTACCTGTTAAAATGAGCCGCGAAATATTCAAATTGGCGCACAGGTTATATAAAGCTGTTCTTTCAACAAGTAAGTTTAAAAGTTACAATCAACTTAAAAGAATAAAATCACTACTTGCCGACTTCGGCAAGCCAAAGGCAAGCCCTGTTATGTAGTTTGAAATTAAATATAAGTAGGTGTACTGGAGGTTATAATGTTAAAAAAGAAAATGTTAAGTTAAGCATTTTATTAGAACAACGGATGGACACGGATTTTAGACGGATTTTTGTTTGTGATAGTGCTTTTAGATGTTGCTGTTTTAAGAAATATTCTTGATTAGAAGGATAATATGTATTTTTTTATTTTTATTTTTCTTATGGATATAAATGCTGTGTTATAAGAATATAATTATTAGTAATTAAAGAAATAAAATATAAAAAAATAATTACTGGTAGTGTGATATTTAACTTAAACTGTTAACAGATAACGGGTAGTAGTCGACCATCCGTAAAATCCGTGTAAATCCGTTGTTAATATAACTACCTAATCTGTGTAAATAGTATAATTGTCTGGTATTTTAAATCAAGAGTTTACATATTATTTTGAAAACCGGCTTATTGCTCTAATGGATGGTACAACATTTAATTACGATTCAAACGGAAAAAGAACGATAAAAACAGAAGGAAGTATAAAGACATTATATTTCTTTCCGGATTATGTGTCCCTTACCAAATTGTGGCCATAATCTTTCCCAAATTATTACAGCAAAAAATGCTACGATAATAAATTGGGAAAGTATGATGCAAAAAGAAAAAAATCCCTCTGGATATAGTAACCCAAAGGGCAAGGTGCAGATGTTCCTGGAAATAATTAAGAATATTAAACAAAAACCAAAAGTATTACTAAAAAAACAGGGACAGATGTTATTCCAAAAAGTCGTAGAAAAGACTTAAATTTTAATGTATATTAGAATAAATGATATAAATGAGGTGAATATGGCACAATCAGAAACATTAAGAAATATCCTCTTAAAGGAAATTAGCCAATTACCGGATGATTATATTCAGGAAATATTAGATTTTACTGAATTTATTACAGAAAAGAGAAGGAAGCATGGGAATAGAAAAAACACAGAGAATAATAATAATCTCTGGCATGAATTTATTGGTGGTGTCGAACATGGTAGTCTTGCTCAGGATATAGATAAGGAACTTTATGGATAAACTATTTATTGATACCTGGGGATTCCTTTGTTTAAGAGATAAGAGAGAAAAGAATTATAATAAAATAAATAAAACTTTTAATGATTTATTAAAACAAAAAGTTAATATGATTACAACAGATTATATTCTTGATGAAACATTCACTTTGTTTTTTAAAAGATTAAATGTATATAATGCACACAATTCTATTGATGTACTTTTAAGACTAATTAATTCCGATAGTCTGGTAATAGAGAGGATTTCAGCAAGGCGATTTAATAACACAATTGAATTAAGAAAAAAACTGTCAGATAAACCTGATATTTCTTTTACCGATTTAACTTCCATGGTGGTAATGAATGAACTGGAAATAGAACATATTATTACAGATGATGCTCATTTCCAGCATGTCGGATTTCATTTCAAACTAATCAATTGACTACAAACTCAACTTTTTCAGATACAGATACCTCTATTTTATCCGAATTTTCAAAGGAGGAAGGCTTATTATTTGATTCTTCTTTTTTTGAAGGGCTGGCGGTTTATGATAAACCACTACTAACACGAGCAATGGAGTAATGTAATAATATTATAGATTATCAAAGGTTTCTATCTTGTAATTTTCCTCAACTAACGAATTACTTTCTCTTATTTTATCCTTTTCTATCACTATCCTGTTTCCGCCTAGAAAATCAAAAACAATATATTTGTCTTCTGAATTTTCAATTATTTCTTTTACATGCTCTATATTTTGTACTTCTATTTCATTTACATTTAAAAGTACTTCATTTCTTGCATATTCATACCCATGATTAACAGAGAGGGGAAGAACTCTGTTTAGTATCACAATGCTGTTTTCCGGAGTTTCTGCGTAGTATTCCAGATTATCATAAAAATAGATAAACCTTCTATTCTCTGTTTTTCTCCAGTCATTGCCGGATCTTTTTATATATCCTGTAGTTAATTCCTGAAATATAAGTCCGCCGGATATTAAATATTTAGGAGCTTCGTCGGTATATAAAGGATCAATTAAATAGTAATCCGAGTCATTAGGAAGTAATTGAAAGGAAACAGTTAATTTTTCTCTATTCCTGATTATTTCGACAACTATTTCATCTCCTGAAAAATGCTGTATAATAAGCCACATATAATGCAAAGGCCCAAATGGTTCTATATCGCACAATCCGTTATCATTTATATTTATATCGTCTATGCTTAAAATCACATCGCCTTCTTCAAGATAACCGTATGCGCTGCTTATAGGCGGTATGGAAGATATTAATATTCCGGTATCCTCTTCACTTAATCCGAGATATGATCTTAAATATTGATCATTCTTCAAATATGAGCCGTTAATCAGAAAGTTGGGTTGAGGTTCATAAATACCGTCAGAAATATTATATAACATCCAGTATATCATTGTAGAGGTTATCGCAGACAGGATATTATCTTCATCATTAAACCATTGTGTAATGCCGATTAATTTACCGTCCTGAAATACCGGTTCTCCACCTTTAACTATGTCTGCTGATGTAAATATTTTGTGGAATAAAGCTGCTCCTGTTTCATGAAATAGTACTTCCGTTTTATACATTTCGGATAAATATGTTCTGAATATACCCCTGCTGTCCCAGGATGTAAAATATGGATTTGTACCATTAACATCATAGCTCGTGAGCTCAACAGTCTGTAAATCAGAGAAGAATTCAAGATCCTGGACAGTTATTAATGCAAGCCCTGTATTGTAATCTTTTATTAAAACTTGAGCTGTATATCTCTGTACTTCTCCCAGCTTTGAAGCTTCTATAAATACATGCTGCAGAATAGAATGTGATTTTGTAAGAATTAGCTGATCGCCTATTACAACACCTTGCTGCCATGTGGTATCATAACTTTTTCTCTGCCATGGAGAATGATAATCAAACTCCTGTGTTGTAATTCTAAGCTCAACAACACTTTTAGATAAATTTAATTTATAGGTTTGCTGTTCGGTTGTATTGCTGCTTTCTTCTTCCTGGGAAAAAGCAGAAAAGCATAAAATTAGTAATGTAATATATATTAAATTCTTCATATTATCTTTATCCCTTTTTTTAATCCAACATTCTGTCTTCCGGAATATTGTAATTATTTAATATTCTCTCGTTGGCTTCTTCTAAATTCTCTGCCTTAATAACCAACGGCTTATAATCATTGTCTAAAGTAATTATGTGATACCCGTTAACAGGGTGCTCGAAAGCTTCGATTAAATCATCAAAGTTATTAATTATTATGTTATTAACCGTATTTACAACCTTGTCGTCCACACTGGATATATATGTATTTACAGAATCCGGCAGAACATGGTTAATAATTATAAATTCCTCCCGCTCGGGGAATAATTGATCTTTATAATTATAGTAGTAGTAGTATAACATGCGTTTGTCTGCGTTGTAATACCAGTCTTTCCATGTTTTTAAATAATCCAGGGAAAGAGGCTGAAATACAATTCCGGCAAAAATAAAATATTTTGGAAGCGACTCATATGTATTATTATTTTCTATCCTATCTGAGTGCTTAACAAGTTCTATATCAAAATTGATTATTTCTCCATCCCGTAATATTTCAAAATTTATATATTCTCCAAATTGTTTAGAAGAAAATAACTCTGTAAAAAGAATTCTTCCAGTGCCGAATGGGATACTTCCGTCATTAGCTACATCTATACCGTCGATTTTAAGAATTATATCTTGAAGATGTATGTTGTCCTCCGTATCCTTAAAAATGTTTGTAACAATAATTCCTGTCAAACTATTGTCCATCTCAAGAAAATTACGAAAATCTTTATTTTCTAAGGTAGATAGGTTAAACCAAATTTGGGGGAAGCCGGCATAAAGATTATCCTCTATATCCGTAAGGAAATGATTTATAACCGTTGTAGGAATCATATAGCCTATACTTTCTGCATCGCTTATTATCTGAAAAGCGATACCGACTATCTTATCATCCTGGATCACAGGCCCCCCGCTGTTTCCTTCATTAATAGCAGCGTCTGTTTGGACAGTTAAAAATGAATAACCACTGTGTGAGTATACTCTATTTTCGATTCTCGAGATTATTCCCTTGGTAATAGAGATTCTCGAACCGCCTGTAGGGTATCCGTATGTAAAAACAGTGCTTTCAAGGTCGGGGATAATTGTGCTTAACTCAATTGTGTTTGTTCCTTCGAAAAAACTTGTATCCGAAACAATAAGCAGTGCAAGGTCACACTCATGTGCAATAAATAAAACTTCTGCAGCAAATTTCTCCGGATCATTTTCCTTCTGCACGAGTATATTTGTTGAATCAGATACTACATGCGCGTTTGTAAGAATAAGGTTTCCTTTTATAATTACTCCGGAACCTGTTGCGCTGGTATGGTTCTGCATTTTCCATGGTTTGTAGTAACTCGGCCTTATAGAAGTAGTAAATATCTTAATTATACTGGAGCGAATATTATTTTCTTCTGAAGGTTCTGTATTTTCTGTTTTATCTACAGTTATACAGGAAAATAGAGAAATTATGATAAATAAAAAAAATAAATATTTAATATCTAACTCCTTTCATTTAATTGTACAGGAATTTCAACTGAAATTCCATAAAATAGCGGAGCACGGCCATTAAGGATTTTAGTGGTCAGGCGGCCACTTATAAACAAATAATAGCACATGGATGTACTATTACATAATCATGAAATTTAAATACAATAAAATTGAATATACATCTTTTTTATGTAAAATCTAAAAAATAATTTAATAAAGTAAGTCATTAAACTCTTCAAGAGAACCATTAAAAACATTTAAATCAACAAATCCTTCTATACCGCTTATATGGCCTCTTGCATTATACTGCCAGAATACCCAGTTATCAAAACCAATAATGTCCGGTTCGAAAAATATACTTCTAATCCATATTTTATAGTCCGCAAATTCAGGATGAAGGTAATCATTATAGAAATTCTCTGTTGTGTATAAGATTGGTTCTTTGTTGTAATGATATTCTATTAAATCAATATATTCTTTTAAATCCTCAATAAAATACTGTTTTGGCGGCCGTATTTTACTGTTGCCGCCATATTCAAGATCAATTACAGGAGGTAGTGAATTAAGCTCATCCGGTACAGTGTTAATAAAATTAGTTGCCTGGGACAGGCCGGAATATCTTAAAGAATAAAAATGATATGCTCCTGGTATTATATCATTTTTTAAAGCTTCTCTCCAGTTTATTTCAAACATCCTGTCCTTAAAATCATCACCCTCAGTTGCCTTTATAAAAGCAAAAATAATATTACTTTGTTTAACTGTTTCCCAGTCTATAGTATGCTGATGATGCGATACATCAATTCCGCGTATAGTATATTTTTCCGAATTCGGATTAACGAATGTAAATTTGCCATTATCAAATAAATTATATAAAATAAAAGCAAGTAGTATTAAAATAAATGTGGTGATTCCTGTAATTATAAGGGCCTTTTTCAAATAGTAATCCTTTAAGCTTTTGTATTATTTGTTTTAATTGAATAAAACAATAGAATCAGTACTCCTGTAAATATAGATAAATCAGCAATATTTAATATGCCTGTTCTTATATTACCTATTCCGAAGTTCATAAAATCTATAACACGGCCATTATTTAGCAGCCTGTCGAATATATTGCTAAATCCTCCGCCAAGTATACAGGATAAACCGATTATATAGCTTGTATCAATATTTTTCTTAAATATTGTATATACAAGCAGTGATACCAGAATAATTAAAGGAAGGATAGACAGAAAGATCAATTTAACAGTCGGATGAAAATCAGAGCCCATACTTAAAAATGCTCCATCATTTTCCGCATATTTTAATATAAAGAAATTACCTACAACTTCAATAGTTTCGCGTTCCTGTAAATGATTTTTAGCGATTAATTTAGTAAATTGATCGCATCCAATATTAATAAGTATCGTGATTGTAATAATAATTAGTCTTTTGTTTTTCATAATATTCTTTACAGCTTTTAATTTAATTTAAGGACTTTATAATATTTATTTATATCTTTTGCAACTAAGCAATTTACGATGTTAACAAAATATTGCTATTTCAAGCTGCAAAGCATACCTACTCAGCAGAGCAGAACGAGAATTAGGGATAATTTTAGATATTGCCAGGCGTGTTCTGATGCCGCGGGGTATGCTTTATAGCTTGAAAGCAGAATGCCTGTTTTAACACCGCAAAATGCTTATTTTTGCGGGAGGGGGGAAGTACCCGGCCTCTAAATCTGATCTTATTTATATTCCTGCTATAATTAACTATTAGGTCAGATTTAGTGGCCGGGTGTGGATTTATCCTGTAAGTTCTTAGATTTTTCTTGATAACTATTAACAATATGCTATAAACAAGCGTTCGACAACTAAAAGAATAAAGAAATCGTTAACTATGATATTATTATGAAATTGTTTTATTGGTTGGACAACCTTATCCTCTCCTAATTCTGTCCATACTGCTGAACAGATTGTAACAAGGAAGATTGTTGCTATTATTTTTTTTCATACATGTGTCCCTATAAAATTGTACCATACCGGGATTTTTTTATCAGTAAGTAATATTTCGGTGGGTGCAATTTCAAGAACAGGTTTTTATATTTTATGAGTTAACTAATTTACTGGCAATAATTTACTTTAAAATTATAAGGAAACACTCACCTGTTAAAATAATCAAACCTTTTTAGTATGAATATTCCCTAAAAGTGTAATGGTTATTTCTTCTACAAAAAAAAATAATCAGTTTAAATCAGCGGCCATTTGTTGTTTTTTAAATACTTATTTCATATTTGTAATCGTCCATTACAAAGCCTTTTCCTATGTCCTGAACTATTGGTTCGGTTTGAGTAAACCCGAGTTTTTCGTAAACTCTCATGCTGTCTGTATTGTATTTATTTACAGTTAAAAATATTTTATTTAAATCAAGTTTTTTAGACTGTTCAATTATAAAGTTCATTGCTTCTCTGCCATGCCCGTTACCGCGAAATATTTTTTTTATATAGAACTTACTTATAAATAAAGCTTTCTCCTGTGCCTGTAAGGCAATATAACCAATAAACTCTTTATTGTGCTGTATTAAATAGTAAGAATAATTTTTAGCAGAAATTTGTTCTGAAATGGCTTCCGGAGATTGAAATTTGTCCAGCATATAATCTATCTGACTTTTGCCTAAAATTGGGTAATAGTGATCACACCATATTTCGTAAGCTATTTTTGAGGTTATATTGATTTGTTTCTTACTGCAAACCTGTACTAGCATTATACGCATCTTACCTTTTATGATTAATAATGTCAGAATTAATAATGTAATACAAGAACAAGCTTTTTGCGGGTGCGATTTCAAGAACAGGTTTTTTATTATTAGGACAAAGATTGAGGCTGTCTTGCAACATACTTGAAAACATGAATTAAGAGTTATTAAAGAAAATTTGATGCGGATTTACAGGATTGTTTACTTCATATTCAACTAATAAATCCATGTCTTAAATAAATGATTTAATCTGCTGCTATCAATTGCAATGATCTTTGACACAGTTTTAAGGATTGATTTTTATTTTATTAATCCTATTTCGAGCCTGTCTAATTATTTAAACTCTTATGATGACAAACAGCTAATTTTTAAAAACCATATATAATCCAATTACTATAATGAAACTTCCGAATACTTTCTGTAATATGGTATTTGAGAGGTTAATTGAAATTTTAGCTCCTAATAGCCCGCCTATCAAAAATCCAATGCAGACAAATATTGCCACATTAAAATCAACATAACCGCTTTTATAATATGTATATGCTGCCAATAAACCTATGGGCGGAATAAGCAGCGCAAGTGTAGTGCCTTGCGCAATATGCTGGGAAAAGCCGAATAGGAAAATTAATGCAGGGACAATAATTACACCACCTCCTATTCCTACTATTCCGCTTACAGTACCTGCGAATAAACCTAAAAGTAAGTATGAAATAATCTTAGCCAAAATATTGTCCTCCAAATCAAAAGAATAATCAGGTTTTAAGTGACTTTCTTTTTTTAAATATTGATATATTCATATGTATTATAATCACGATACCGAAAATTATAATTCCATGAGCAATATAATAAACGATTAAAGAACTAGCAAAGTACAGTATTACAGAACCCAGAATGATATATACAAATCCGTAGGACAGTGTAAATATTAAAATTATTCCAACTGTAAGATTTTTAAGTGCATCATTAAAAATTTTCTTTGATTTTTCTTCACCAATACCTCTTGATATTAAACCTTTGCCAAAGTTATTTCCTGAAACTAAAATGCTTGCGGTACAGATTATTACTGTTGTTTCTAGAGAATATGCAGAAAAAAAACATAATACTAAATTTAAAACAGCCATCATTTTCCATCCGAGCTTTTTTGCAATAAGATTGGCTTCAAGTTTTAAATTGGGCGTTACCATGTAAGTACTTAAAAAATCGAGTCCTCTGCATGCAATGCATAGTAGAAAATAAATAATAGAAAAGTTATAAAACACTTTCGGTTCTCCTTAATAATAAATTCAATATCTTTTAAATTCATTTATCTTCAATCAATATCAATGTTAAAACATTTTATTTATTTTCGGAACAGATTTGGCATGTTCTGTAAACGATTCAATAATTTTTTTATACATTATTGTCCGTTCCTCGATAATTGTCATTTTATCTATGGCATCAGCAAACCATACACTATCCGGATACTCATGTGCAACTATACTAAAGTAGTAATACGCCCTTGGAAACAATTTTACAAGTTCTTTTACTTTGGTTTTTATTTTTTCTAGTTCTTCTATATCTTTTAAGCCGGGTTTTTCCATAATGGACTGTGTCTCTATTTGCTATTCCGAAGGATGAATTTTCATAAAATAATTCATGCCGGTTTTATAAAATACATACGACGGATCTTTATGATTAATTATTCCGGTTTTCTTAAGAATGGTATTTTTCAACTTTTTCTCAGAATAAGGTATCTTTACTTTATGCATCTTCATTAATCGTTCATATGCTTTGTAAAAGATCCGTCTGTCACATCCGGATGAATTTCTTTTACAATTTTTCTATATGCAGCTTTAATGGTTTTAAAACATGAGTTTTCCGGAATGCGAAGTATCTTATAATCAGTCAGCATTTAAATATCTCCAAATTACTGGTTGAATTATTACTTAATTGGCCTTTTAAAGCCAATATGAGTTTTTGAATCAAAGCCCAAAGATTCATAAAAAGAAACCGCATTTCTTCTATCAGTATCTGTAATAAAAAGCATTTGATAGCAATCCCGTTCTTTTGCTATTTTTTCCAATTCGTTCATAAGTGATTTTCCGATTCCCATTCTTCCATATTCTTTATCAACTACTAAATCCTCCATTAGCATGTATGGCCGGCATTCACCATATAGCTCTTCACAGACAATTCCCATAACAGAGCCGACTACAATCTTATAAATTATAGCGCATAAAAAGATATAATTAGGATTATTTTCTAATTCCTTATATTTGATTTTCATCTTTTCAATATTTGAATCTACATTCCAAAACTGCTTATAGAGTTTTGCTAAAGGTTTTAAATCATTTTCTAACAATATTCTTATCTCTATCTTATTCATATGGTAATTATTCTATCCATTTTCATCATAATTGCCAACATGATTTGGTATGAGTAATTTGCGATTTTTAAAAATAAGCCTCAATCCAGATGTTTTGTATTGTATTATTGCTAAAATCGTTATTCGAATGACTTAGAATAGATTCATCAGGCCAGTCAGCAGTACCAAAGTTCCGGATAAAAATACCATAGTAGTTTCCGGTATAAATATTATTTTAAGTATATAACCAGATGGATTTTGATTATCCTCATCACTGATTTCAATTCCCGGCCTGTTTTCCTAGACGTGTAAGTCAATTATTGTTTTTGACAAAATACTGAGGATTTAAAAGACAAACAGACCTTTCAGACGGTTTAAACCCTACGGATTCGTAAATTCTTGCTGCGTGATAGTTCTCATCTGCTGTCATCATCATTGTATTTATCTTCTTTGAATCAAGAAGAGCATTTGATATTTCATAAATAGCAGTTCCGCATATTCCCCTCCTTCTGAATTCAGGGGCTGTTCCCACATCCTGAAAGTGGCCCACGCCATCCACTAAAAAAACACCCATATCAGCAACCATTAGATCCTTGATAAAAACACCATACCACTTACACAATCCCTGTTCACACATCAAGCAGTACTCGTGCATTTGTTTACGTTTAAACACCTCATGATCAGCGAGAGATTCTCCTGTGCTTTTATCGTTGCATAGGATTTGATTTTGAATGGACATTTCCCAATCATCTTTAGTTTTTAAAATCCTAATGGTAATATCAGAGTTGTAATGAAGTGGTTTATTTATTTTTGTTGCAGATAACAGTACATCTTCATCCATTGCAAAATTGTTCTTCCGGAAATCAGTTAAGATCCCTTTTTCTCCTGTTACTGTATCCCATCTAAATAGCATATGTTCTGACTTATTTTTTTCATAAATTTCTTTAATAAATATGCCTCTCCATTTCTGAAAGTCATTTTTTTGAGGAGGCTTGTCAAAAATAATATAATTACCGAACCAGTACCCGGGATTTGATGGCGTATAAACTACAAGGTAATCTCCTCTGTCAATCACGTCTCCTGAGAATTTGTTAATATGGAGATCCGTTTTTATTCCAAGTGATTTAATTTCCATAAATTATACGATCCTTATCGATGCTTTTTGTAAACTACTTGAAATTAAGTTGTAAGATGTATATTTATAACATATTTTAAAAGATCAGAGAATATCTTAAAAATATTAAAAATCTAATAACTTAAAGAATAGATCCGCACTTTCAGAGCTCCGTCCCCCGAAAACACAGCATTTTGCAGCCTGATATATTAGTTTCCTTTAACAGCGCAAATTCTTTTTTAAAAAATATTATTGACGAAGAGTCAAAAAGATATTAATATATAAGTAGTTAATTATATACTTATTGGAATGATTTTGAGTAAGTCAGTAGTAGATACTGCAGAAATATTTAAGGCTCTAGGGGATGCTACAAGGCTTAAGATTTTAAAGATGATTGCAGCTAAAGGAAATAACCTTTGTGTTGGGAAAATTGCATGTAATCTGAGTATTAGCCAGCCTGCAGTTTCCCAGCACTTAAAGATATTAAAAAATGCCGGTTTAGTAGAAGCTGACAGGCAGGGATTTCATGTGCATTATAAAATTAGAAATAATGCTTTAGATGCCTACGGAATAAATGCTGCTGATTTTTTAAAATCATTTGGCGCGGAAATGGATCTAAAAGATAATTGTGAATTAAAAGGAGATAAAGAAAATTGTAATAAATTAAATAACTAATATTTTTTTAATTACTTTATAAGTTTATGCTAATAAACTAAATAATTACAAATTAAAGTAGGTAAAAGATGAAAGTTAATTCTATTAAATGCGAAGCATTTGATGTAAGAACAGAATCAGGTATTTGTGCAGGCATCGCTAAAACACAAAAGGGTGAAGAGTGCATTATAGATGGCAGAACACCGGAAGCTAATGGAATGTGCTCTAACGCATTCTTCGCATTAAGTAATGCAGTATTTGTTATGATGACTACTGAAAAGATGACTGGAGAAGAAAACGGGTCTAAAGATATTGTCTGCACGCATGGAGTTGTTACTTTCAGGTTAACAAGAAGTAACTTCATAAGACGAATTTTAAAAATAAATTATAAAAGGAGGTATGAAATGCATTGTTGTTCTACAAAACATTCACATAATTGTCATGGATCAATTGATCCGCAGTTATGGAGCAAAAAGAAAAAGTTAGAAGTTTTAAAACATCATCTTGATTGTATTGAAGAAAAAAAACAAGATATTCAAGATGCAATTGATGAATTAAAAAGCTAAATGATTTAACTGAACGTTAAAAAGCGGGGCCCCTTTTTTAACTAAATATTTTCTCCATATAACAATATGATACATCTTTTTTATTAACCTCTTCAATTTAGGTTACCAGGCAATTACTATTTGTTACTATTATACCAGGTATTTTAAAATATTTTTATAAAATGTTTACTTTCTTTTTTACTTATAAAATCCATTTTTTGATAAAATATATGTGCATCGTTTCTTTTTTTATTTGATGTTAATCTTATACCATGGCAGTTGTTTTTTCTTGTCCAATCTTCTATTCTTATCATTAGCTTTCTTCCGTATCCCTGTCTTCTGTATTGATTTTCTATAACAATACCTAAAATATTAGCCATTCGCTTAAAATAGATTAAATCATATATCTGAGCATGTGCAAATCCTACTACATTATTTTCCTTATTTTCAATCACAAATATTTTATGATCTTTTAATTTAATGATTCTGGTTAAATTTTCTTTTAATAAATATATTGAGTAATTATAACCAAGCAGATTTGATAACTTATGGAGGTCTTTAAAATCATCAGTAGAAACATCTCGTATAATCATTAAACGATCCCTCTTCTTATCTATCCTACAAAAATAGGCTCCTAATTTCAATAAGAAATATTTGAGGTACTACGTGCAATGAATCATTGGCGCATTGCGTATAAATCGCCTCATAAGTAAAATAACCAGTCAGACTGTGCAATTTGAAATATACAACCATATTATTAACGTATTGTAACTCCTTGACAGAATAAATTAGACTCTTTAGATTGTTCTTATTATGTATAAGTATATCATAGAAGGCAGTTACCCGATTCAAGGAAAAATACGCCCCTCCGGCAATAAAAACGCCGCGTTACCATGTCTTGCGGCTACTCTGCTTACAGATGAGCCTGTAATATTAAGGAATATTCCCCAGCTCGAAGATGTACAGGTAATGATTAAGATATTAAAAGTACTCGGTTCGGAAGTAGAGAAAATAGGGGACAATGATTATAAAATTACTACAATAAACATTAAAAGTGATGAGGTTCCTATAGAACTTGCATCTAAGGTCCGCGCCTCTATACTTTTTGCAGGGCCTATACTTGCAAGATTAGGTAGAGTTGTCCTTCCTCCTCCTGGTGGTGATGTTATTGGAAGAAGGCGCCTTGATACACACTTTCTTGCTTTAAAGGAATTCGGAGCAAGAATAGACATTAATGGTATATTTACGATTCAGGCAAATAAACTTAAAGGAAAGGATATTTTCTTAGATGAGGCATCTGTAACAGCAACAGAGAATGCAATAATGGTTGCAGTGCTTGTAGACGGCGAGTCGGTAATACAGAATGCTGCGGCAGAACCGCATGTGCAGGACCTCTGTAATATGCTTAACCGCATGGGCGCTCAGATTACAGGCATAGGCTCGAATATACTACATATAAAAGGCGTTAAAAAATTAAAAGGCACGGAGTTTACAATAAGCCCGGACTATATGGAAGTAGGTTCGTTTATAGGGCTTGCTGCTGTTACACGGGGTGATATAGAAATTGTAGATGCCGCGCCTCAGTTTCAGAGAATGACAAAAATTGCTTTTGCCAAAATGGGTATTTCATGGGAAGTTGATGGAGAGAACATCAAAGTTCATGCAAGCCAGGAACTCCGTGTAGAACCGGACTTCGGCGGAATGATTCCTAAAATAGATGATGCACCGTGGCCCGGATTTCCTGCAGACCTGACAAGTATTGCTCTTGTTGTTGCAACTCAGGTGCAGGGAAATATTCTGATACACGAAAAGATGTTTGAATCAAGAATGTTTTTTGTAGACAAACTTATAAATATGGGCGCAAGAATAATACTATGCGATCCTCACAGGGCAGTTGTTTCAGGCCCATGCAGATTAAAAGGCACAGAGATGGCTTCTCCGGATGTCCGTGCAGGTATGGCTATGGTCATAGCTGCATTATGCGCGGAAGGTACAAGTGTTCTTCATAATGTGTATCAGATAGAACGGGGTTATGAGAAAATTGTTGCCAGATTAAGAGCATTAGGCGCGCGTATTAAAAGAGTTGTGGATACTTAAAAACGCATTTAAAAAATCGCTTATATCCTGATTGCTAAATCGCCGCCGCATTTACATTCATAGGGAAAAGTAGTGCTGCTGCCTAAATCATTTCTGTTCTAAAAAATGCTTAATAGGGCGAAAAAGATAAATTAATATTTTTCTGCCGGCCTCTTTTTTATTAGCATCAGGAATACTAAAGTTATAAGCATAATGGCGCAAAAAACAATATTTAAACTGAATCCTTCAAAGATACTTATTTTATCACTAAGTATGCCAACTACAAACGACCCTATCATTCCACCTATTCCTGCGAATGCGAATGTAACCGCCAGAATTGAATTCAGATGCTCTCCTGCATGATCGGATATTGCGGCTGTTGCAGTTGGAAACACAATTGAAAAGAAGAAACCGGTTAAAGGTAAAAATAGAACAAATTCCTTTGGGCCAAATATTCCTAAACTAAGACAAACAAGCGAACAGCATGAACATATTAATAAAATTTTCAGGTATCCTATTTTCTCTACAATAAAAGCCCCGATCAACCTGCCAGCTGTTAAAAAAATAAAAAACAGGGAAAGATAGAAAATACTTAAAGATTTTGGGATGTCCTTTATTTTCTGTAAAAATTCTATAATCCAGGATGCAACACCAACTTCCGCAGCTACATAAACAGCAATTAAAATATAAAATAGAATTAAATGTTTTTTAAGAAATATCTTTTTTATATTTATTTTCTTTTTGACGGCGGACACTTCGTATTTAGTTTCAGGATATTTAAAAATAATAAAATAGAAAAACAATATTATGGGTAATATTATTGCCATTAAATATACATTTCGCCAGTCAGAATCATTTTTAATAATCTGATTTGTGAATATTGGCCCTAATATGGAGCCAAAACCGTGAAGAAAGGCGAGGCCATTCAGGAACATGCCTTTTTTTTGCTCTGTAGCTCGACAATAATTATGTTTGCTCCGATTTCTATTGCGCCTAAGCCCATCCCGATAACAAACATGAATAATGCTAAGATAAGAAAACTGGAGAAATAACTATATCCAAGAAGACCAAATGCCACAAGAAAAGCTGCAATCAATATTATTTTTTTTCTACCAATAACATTGGCCAAAAGCCCAATAAACAGTGTTGCCAGAAGGAAGCCAAGATAATTTGCAAGAATTATTGTCCCGCCAATAGAATAATTAAAACTCAAATCTCTTAGTATAGATGGAACCGTTGGGCCTTTTAGATTGTCTACAAATCCAAAAAGAAAGAAGCTTATAAAACATCCGATTGTAAAATAAATAACTATTCTATTTTTATTCAAAGATTTTCCAGTTGCAGTCTACCTGTTTAGTAATGTGCAGCCTTCGAGGCCTACCATGTTGAACGACTCACCTGCTATTGTTCCTCTGATTTGCACTCCATCTCTGTTGTTAAGCATGTTCTCATTGGATTCAGCAGGGATCTCCTCGAGCATCTCACAGGCTACATATTTGCTGTAAATGTCATCCGGATGCGCCAGGTCGACCCTGATTGTCGTACCATAACTTGTCGTAGATGTGGTGGTGGAGTGGTAGTATCCTTCCACAGTTACTTCTCTGTTCATCCAGATGTTGTACAACTCATAGAAATCGTTAATAGGGATGGGAGTAACTCCGTCGTATGTCCACGGGCTCGTTTTTATATACTCATAAGCTTCAGGAGCATCAACAAAAACGGCATCGATAATCTCCAGGTCACCGGTCCAGGACATCTCGACAGTTCCCTGTATCGTCAGCATCTCGTCTTTCATTACTTCTCTGCCTTGCGACTCGGTAAAGACCGCTGTTGCCAGGTCGTCATCTGATTCAGGATCTGCTTTTAGCCTGAGCTCATTCTCTACCGTCATGCTTTCACCCATGTAAGGTATGTAGGGGTAGACGGCCAGTGTGACCTGTTTGCCGTTCCAGGCAAAATAGGCTTCGTAGAGCATCCATGCTGCCACGGGAGTATCCGCTGTTACGAGTTCGGGATCGAGTGTGTCTTCCGAATAGAGAACTATCTTCTCAACTACTTCTTCTACGATTTCATCACCAGCAGTATCTGAAACTTCCGAAGTTTTTTCTTTTTCGCAACCAATAAATCCTATTGTCAATATGGCCAATAACAAAATGATTAACTGTTGTTTTCTCATCCATGCCTCCGGAAATATAAGAATCTCTTTTTCTAAAATATCCTGGATAAATAATAGGCGCCTCTAAATATCTAGTAAATAAAGAAACTAAAAATATCCGATAACTAAAAAGAACTTACGTATTATTGTAATATAATAAATTATATTTACAAGAAATATTTTTTAATTTCAAATATTTATACTGATTTTTAGAGGTTTACTTTTGCTGAATATATATATTTAAAGTCAAAAAAAAACCAATTAAATATTAGGTTTAAGTATGCACTATTTTTGCATCAAATTACTTATATTTCCCAATTTCATTTCTTATTATAAAACTTGCACTTTTATCAGGGATACGCCAGCTTTCTGCAACAAATTTAATAGTTTTTATTTCATTTTCAGCTATTTTCTTATCACTTGCTACAAGATGACAGCAAAATCTTATAATTTCCTGTTTTTCTTTTAATGTTATAAAAGGAGATACTTCCATTAATAAATTCTTTTTATCCGCCATTATGCTGAGTTTTGGAGTTATCTCGCTTAGTATTTCATTTACTTTAAAAGCTGGTACTCCTTTGCTTTTTAATAACGAATTTATCATATCTAATTCTATTTCAGTGACAGTTGAATCGGAGCCAATAACCATTAATCCTGCAACGATTGCACCTTTTATAAAATATTTGCTAACGGAACTGGTATCTTTATCCTTTTTTTTACTAAAAAATCCCATAGTATTAACTCCTCCTTTATTCCATTCTCTGGCCTGATAAAATAAGAAGAGAGATTATAAAAAGTACAAATTCTATAATAATAAGTGCAAGCAGGGCAATCACGAAACCGGCAGTTACCAGGATAAAACCTAATAAGATTCTATGAAAGTAAATTATAAGTGATATTATTATTGCATTAACAAAAGGAGTTAAGGGCATAATCAGAAAAGTTATAACAGGCGGCCTTCCAAGATATCTTGCCCTGTATGACCAGCCAATGGAGATACATAAAAGTGATAAAATTAAAAATAAGCACGGATGAATAATTTTTATTAAGAATGCAAGTTCAACATCCTTTTTACTGTAACCTGCTTCATCATATAAATCCTTTACAGAGAAAAGATTATTTAAGCTTATTGTGCTTATTGTATCCTTTTCTATGCTAAAATACGGTAGAAGATTTATATCTATATACAGTTCTATCATTTTGTTTTCATCAAATATGATTTCTTCATTTTCTTTTATGTAATTTAAATTGATGTAATTATTTATAAATTTACCGTACTCGGAAAACATGCTTGCTGTAATATTTCCGGAATTATTTAACCGGATAATCTCTATGTTTTTAAAATAGACCTGGGTTCCAATATGAAACATCTGGCCAATTAAAATCATTTCACTTATATCTTCGTTATGATTTATAAATATAATATTATTGATGCTGGGCAGTGCATTTATCTCTTCGATTTCATTGTAAAAAAAAGTAATGGTTTTTAATCCTTCCATACTTTCCTGGTAAAAATTAATAATTTCCAGATTTTCGGGAGAACTTTCTGCTAATATCTTAAAAATCTGAAATGCTTCTATAAAATTTGGTGCCTGCAATGCGGTATAGCCCATTACTTTTAACTCGTGGAAAGAATATGTTTTTTCTCTGAATATATAACTATCCGGATTTGGGTTTACGGGCTTATATGTATATAACAACTCTAATGCAAGATCGGAAAGTATACTCGCAGCATTATTATCCGGATCGAGCTTTAATGATAAATCAGCATAATAATGAGCGGAAGCATAGTCTTTACTGTCAAAGAAGTTCCTTGCTTTATTTAACAGCACAAAAGGTTCTATATTATCTTCTTCCAGTTCTTCTGTTTCTGTAATTTCCGAACTGGTGCTGTCTGTTTCTCTCCTGAATATTTTATCATCTGCAAGCTGCCTCAATGTATTAATCTCTCTGTTGTTGCCGTCTATTGTTAAATAAAGATCGTAGTATTTTAAAGCAGATTCATAATTTTCTCTTTCAAAACTATCGTTTGCTGTATCTAAGAAAAAAACAACGGTATTATTTATATTGATTTTGCCCTGCAAACTATATTTGACAGAGGGAGCAATAGCTATAATTAAAAATAAGTAGATTATAGAAAGAATTATAAAAGTAATTATAGATGATGAAATAAAACTTCCAAACTGCTCCGTAGTGTTCTTTACAACGTCCGGTTTATAAAAAACAGAATATAGTATAATTATCGCAGCTGTATGGATTGCCAGGAAATAATCTAAATATAGAACAAGTGATTTTTCTAAAGCGATTCCGAAACGGAATATTTCTATTATTTCCTTATTTTTAAACAGATGTATATCTAAAAGATTATAAACAAGTAAGCCTATAAAAGAAACGATATAGACAATTAATAATGTAGATAGAACCTTTTGTGTATTATTACTGCGCATTTTCAATTTCCTTGTTCCAGAAATTAAATGGTATAAAGATGATATCTATTAACAGAAACAGCACAGCTATTATAATCAGGGAGAAGCAAGGTAGCAATCTTAAAAAGAACGAATCTGAAATATCAGAAAAGAATTCCATTACAATCTGGTTTTTTAAGAAATTGTACAATAGTATAGCCCCGATTGTCATAAACATAACAACAAAGAAATTGAATAGCGGCCATCGTGTAATTCTCATAAATACATTTGATGCCATAATAATAAAAACAAATGAAAAGCAGAGCACAGCAAATTCTATTATATTCCTGCTGTAAAATGCATTTAATTCTTTATTAATTAATGAAATGCTCGAAAAAATATACTCTGCAGTCTCATCAGTAGTATAAAATCCGGAATAATAAGATTTTGTGCTTAAAGAAAAAGAATCATAACCTGTATTGATGTTAATATTATTTTCATCGATTGTTACATTTGCCTGCTCTATGAATTTATAAACTTCCGTATCATTTTCTGAATTTAGAAATAAATTGTTGCTGTCAATCAGAATGGCATTATGTATAGTATTTCCGGTTAAAGTATCTGTGTAGAGGATATTATTGTCAAAAAAAAGAAATTTATTGGGCTTAATATAGTTTTCTATTGTTATATTATCTTCCACAGGGGTTATTACCATATTTATGCTGATAATTCCAAAAAACAGTACGCAGAAAGAAGTAATCAAAGGCAGTAAAAACGAGAAAAAATGGATACCCGGTTTTTTAAGAATACGCAGAAAGATAAATAAAAGGCTTATTATACTTCCGATGGGAATTACATCTCTTATTATGGCTGGAAGTTTTTTAATAGCAAATTCTGATTCTTCACTGTTTTCTGTAGTCTCCGCCAGTTCTGTAATTATATTCAAACCTATTAAGCAGAGGCTTAAAATAAGAAAAACAAATAAATATACTACTGGCAGAAGTAAAGATTCTCTCATTATTATACGATAAGTCTAACATTGTTATATGATGATATCAAGTGAATTTCTTCCACAAGCAAATTGCGATGTTTTATAATATGATATATATCGAGTGAAAAACATGCTCCTTCAGCAAAACAGAACCAAGTTATATATCGATTTTTGAGAGATTATTATGTTCTGATGCTTCAGGAGCATGTTTTTCACTCGATAGCAGTATGATTTCTCTAACATCGCAATATGCTTGATTTCAGGAGGAAGAGGAATTCTAATAGTGCGAATCTATTCTGAAAGCTATTAGATTTTTTATTCTGGCAGCCGGAATACTTCGGAGTTCTGTTCCGGAGTTCTTCATTTTTCATGCAGATTTTATCAAAGTTATTCTGAAAGAGAATACCCGATTCCCCTTATACTGGAAATATTCATATTGATATTTAAGCATTTTAGCTTTTTTTTAATATTGGAAACATGAACATCAATTACTCTGCTTTTATCCATGGGAAGTTTGTCATTCCATAGAACTTGAAGGAAGACCTTTCTATTAACGGGATTCCCTTTCTGTTTAAGTAGAGTTTTTATGATTTGCATTTCCTGGAATGAAAAGTATATTTCTTTTTCTGAAGATTTATTTCTTATCTTTTGCAGGATCTGGCTGCTGGTTTCATTTAATTTAATTATTATCCGTTCAAGCCGGAGGAATAATTCTTCCGGAGTCCATGGTTCTTTAAGATAATCAAAACACCCTGCATGAAATGTTTGTGTCAAATAATAATGGCTTCCATACGCAATTACCGGAAGCCATTTATCAACCTTTATTATTTCTTTGGGCAAGCTCGGAATAAATACAGCTGGTATTATGTAAATATCCTGGTTCTTCTTTTCAGGTTTATCTGAATATACTATATTACAGATATTATTTTTATTATGAAAAAACTTTATCCTTTCTATAAGTACAGGATTATCAGAAACAAAATTTACATGCCAGATTTATTATACTCCTTTAAGTAGCATCCTCTACTTTGCCCTGCATTTTGGCTTTTAATTCTTCAAGCAACAGGTCCGCAGAGCCGCCGGATGATTCAAGCTCTCTGAATTTATCTTCAAGATTCGAATCTGCGCTTAAATCACTTAATTCCGCGAGAGCATCTGCTTCATTTTCCATTTTTTCAACCTTTTCTTTCATTCTGTCGAAAGTGTCAAATGCTGAAGCTTCTGAAATACTGCCCATAGTTTCCTGAATTTTCTTCTGGGCTTCTGCTCTTTTAGCTCTTGCAATCAGAATGTTCTTCTTTCGTTTTGCTTCTTCTATTTTACGCTGAACCATTTTAAGGCCTTCTTTAAGCTTGGTTACTGCAGCGTGCTGTGATTCCCATTGAGGTTGTAGTTCATTAACATAGCCGTCGTATTCCTGTTTAAGAACCAGGGCTTCTTTTGCAAGATCATCTTTACCAGCATTAATTGCAAGCATTGCTTTCTTTTCCCAGTCATTGCTTTTTGACGTATTTTCTTTTATCTGACGCTCGAGTCTTTTCTCATCGGCAATTGAAGCAGCAACACCTTTTTTTGTTTCTATAAGGTGTTCATTCATATCAATAATCATCTGATTAAGCATTTTCTCCGGATTTTCGGCTTTGCTTATTAAATCATTTATATTAGCTTTAAAAACATCTGCTATTCGTTTAAATATACCCATAACAGCCTCCCCCTATCCTTTATTCCTGAATTTTGTTAATTTTTCATAATGCTGCGCTAAAGCCAATCCCATAGCATCAAAGGATGCCTGAAGCTCTTCCAAGTCCATAGTTTCTCCTTCCAGAGTATCAACTAATAACACGCTGTTTCCTTCTATTGCGTATGCTCCATGTATTAAATCGGATGCATTTAATTTAAGGAGTTCTTCGTAGAACTCTACCTTATTACCAGCAGGTATATCCATTACCTTAACTCTTATAATTACAATCGGGTCCTCCAGCATTATAACTACATTTTCAAGCCCCTTATCCTCTCCATTTATTATCCAGATGTCATCGCTCTGTTTTTCGTATGTTAGCGATAAGTCGAGTAAATAGCTTTCAAGCTTTTCATTGCTTATCATTAAAGCCCTCCTTACAATAATTTAATTATTAAAGAATACTAAAGCCCGGCTGTATCTGGAGCTTTCGGATCCTCCATTTAAAAGGCATTATTCATTCAAACACACACTAATTAATGCCCAATAAAACCTACAAAGTATAATTTCGTTTTAGTTTTAAATTAGTACAATTAACATTATAAAGTAAAGTTGTTTTTATTGCAAAAATAAAATTTTAAAAAGAGGAAAAAAATACTTAATACCAATTACGGAAAATTAAGTATTAATGCCTTAATCTTCTGTTTATGTAAGTTTATTATAGAATGATTGTTGTTATCCGAGGAAAACCTGTCCCGTATTATCAATAGCAAGGATGGTTTTGCATTCTGAGCATCTGAACCTTCCGGCTTTTCGTGCTTTTAATTTTTTTGAACAGATAGGGCATTTAAATATCTTTGGAAAAACAGTATTGCTTTCCATTTTTCCATCCTGCTTAAAGAAATCCACTGCCTCTTCTATATTGTCCTTAATATTAAAGAACTGTGAAAAGCCGAGCAGCTGAAATACTTCATATACCTTAGGCTGAATTTCGAGTAATACAAGGTCTCCGCCTCTTGGTTTTACCGATTTTAAGAATGTAGTGAAGGAGCCAATGCCGGTACTTGAAACATAATTTAATCCGCCACAATGAAAAATAAGCTTAATAAATCCTGTCTCTATCGCTTTTGCCACTCTTTTCTGAAAGTAGCTCGAATTGTATGTATCTATGTAGCCTGTTAGATATAAAGCAAGGCAATTGTTGACATTATCAAATTTCTGTAATTTTATTTTCAGGCTATCATCTTTTTCATCATCAAAACCTGGTATTATTTCATTATTTGTCATGTTTATCCTTTACTCACTAGTTTAAGAGTAAAATACCTTTGATATTTATAATATATAGCAAGTACCTATTTGTCAAATAAAAAACTAAAAAATATTTATTAATATAAATTCAAGTATAACAAAATATATCCAAATAATTCTGATTTATTTGACTTTCCTGTTACAACTATTATCGTAAAAAATGGAAGGTTTAATTAATAATTTTGATGTAATTATTGTAAATCCAAAAAATAATGGCAATATTGGGCCTGCATGCGGGGCAATGAAAACCATGGGATTTACTTCATTATCCATTGCAGGTGAAGAAAATATAATTGATAATGAATCAAAGACTATGGCTGTTCATGCGTTTGATATGCTGGAAAATGCTAAAAACTTTAGAAGCTTAGAGGAGGCAGTTAAAGGTTCTTCGCTGATTGCCGGCATAATTACAGTTATATAATCTATTTTAACAGCAGATTTTCTTATTTCTTTTCTTGACCAACTTAACAATTATTCTTAAGATTTAGAGATAAGAAACAACGAATTAAAAGTAAGTATAAAAAAAGGCTTTAGGAGGCTGGTTATGTTCAGGAAATATGGAAGTGTATGTTTAGTATTATTATTTTTATCCGGAATACCTGCAATATTTAATATAAATAGTATTGATTTTGATGATGTTGTAGATTTTTCAATAAATTTACGGGAATTAAACCTTTTTATTGAAAACAACCGGGAAAACCAGCTGGATAAAAATAAATTTTATGTTTTAAATGGAATATACTCCAACATTTCCCCAAGGATAGCAGGCAGGAATTACTTTTTTTATATTGATAAGGATGACCTTTTAAATCCTTCTTCTTTTATTAATCTGCTTAAAACAGGCAGTACCCGCTTATCAGTTTTTATAAAAGAGTCATTATCTGAAGAAACCCTAAGTATGCTTAATTCTGCTTCCGGAACGGAAGAACAATTGTTAACAGCTGTTCTTGATGATATTAAAGCCTTAATGAAGGAGCAGGTGATTTACTCAAGCAGTATTTTTTCCGGCATTCCAATTAGTGAAGATTTAATGGAGATAATAAATATAAATCCGCAGACAGCAGAAGAGATAGCTTTTCTAAACAGGCTTTTGCTTGAGGCAGCTTTTCCGGAAGAAATTACGCCTGTTCAGATGGAAATGGAACTGGTTTATGGTGAATGGATAGGGACTCAGGAGGTAGTCGGTTATAAATGTAACTTAATTGTAAATGGAATACTTTCCTTTAGAGTTTTTAACAGACTTAATACTCAGGACGGCAGCTCTTTAATGATACCGATAAACTCAAAAATAATGGTTGTCGCGCAACCAATTCGTGTTGTTACGAATAATGGTGAAAGAATGTGGCTGCTGGAAGCGCGTTTTATTAGAAAAATCTAATATAGAATTATATCCTTGCCTGTTATGTCCATATCTCCGGAATAGATATCCGCGCGTTTAATTATATTATTAAGTTCACGTATGTTCCCCGGCCAGTTGTATAATTTAAGTTTATCCATAGCATCGTGCTTAATCTTCTTTTTTTTATTTGTTGCCTGTTTAAGGAAAAATACAGAGAGAATCGGAATATCATCTTTTCTTTCACGTAACGGAGGCACTATAATTTCAAGTGTGCTTATTCTGTAGTACAAATCATGCCTGAATGCATTTTCCTGCATCATTGTTTTTAAATTTTTGTGTGTTGCAGATATTAATCTGAAATCTACTGGAATAAAATAATTCGTACCGAGCTTTTTTACTTTTTTCTCTTCTATTACTCTTAAGAGTTTAGCCTGTGCAAACGGAGGCATATCACCGATTTCATCAAGAAACAATGAACTGTTATTTGCTTCTATTAAAATTCCCTCTCGTTCTATAGCATCTGTATAAGCGCCTTTTACAGAGCCGAAGAACTCAGATTCGAATAAAGAAACTGGTACTGAATTACAGTTTATTGATACTAATTCCTCTTTTTTATTGGATACTTCGTGCAGGGCTTTAGCTATCAATTCTTTTCCAGTCCCGCTTTCTCCCTGTATGCATATAGATGCAGGCTTTGGCCCGAAAAGTAAAATGAGTTCTTTTACTCTTTTAATAGAAGGGCTTTCACCTATTATGTTTCTTAATGAAGGATGGGATTCTGTATCTAAAATATTTCTGTAATTTTTTTCATCTAAAAAAGCATTACTAATAGCTGTTTTAATAGTTTCAATTGTAAAAGGCTTTGTAATAAAGTCAACTGCGCCTGCTTTTACCGCGTCTACAACAAGGTTAATTTCATTAGAGGCCGTAAGCATAATAACAGGCTGTTTTAAATTCTTTAACTCTTTTAATACTGTAATTCCGTCTATATCCGGAAGCGATATATCAAGAAGAATAATATCGGGATCAAGTTTATATACACGCTTGATGCCCTGATTTCCTGTATATGCTGAACTGATTTTATACTCATCCTGTAATATCATTTTTAATGTATTATGAGCATTTGGATCATCATCTATAAATAGGATATGTACCATTTAAGTAATGATTTTAACTTAAATGGTAGTTTTTGAACAGGTGTTTGGAGTGTTTCTGTTGGTTAGTAGAGAAATTTACAACGGATTTTCACAGTTTTACGGCTGCTAATTATCAACTGTCTGCTGTTACAAGTTATTTATTGGAATATTACTTAAAGCTACATTTTTTTTTATAAATTAGATGGAAACATCCACCTGCTAAATAATAATCAAAACTTTGAATATGAATATTCCTAAAAATTATTCTTCCATTCTTTATTGTTCTTTGATTTCTTTTTATAAATTTTTCTAAATCCAGTATCCCAAATAAGTTGTTTAAGCATTTTCTAAATCTTTTTTTAAATCTTCTATGGTACCTGATTTTATATTTCCATCTTTATAATTATTATTGGCTTCTTTCGCTCTCTCTGCAATGGCTTCTCGTTTAGCTTCTATTAGCTGTTTATGCAATATTTCTGAAACATATTCTTTATCATCTAGGGAAAGATGGTTGAAATCATCAATAACTTTATCAAGTTGAGATTGAATCATAATATCCTCCTTTATATTCCAATTTTATATAAATTTAACAAAAAATTAAATGATTTTTAAGAATAATTTTTTCCTTCGATGTAAAAATACAACTTTAATAGTATTAAATAGATAGGTTTTATAAAATTTTAATCTGTGTAATCTATTTTTTTAGCATATTTTTGTTTAAAAAGAAGCAAGTATAACTAATACTTTAAGCCAAAATTGGTGTGAATTTGTGGTTAATTATTTATTTGTAACTTTCCAGTACACCTATACAGTTAAAGCAGTATTAAAAGAACTACAATCTTCGAATTTTAAAAATAAGTACAAGAAGTTTAAAGTAAATATACGGAAAGATTTTAAATATTTTCCATGGCCGTGTAAAAAAACCCTGCATGGATTCAAGGCCCATGTTAAATAGTTTTTGAGATACTTTATTCTTCTTTCCGGAAAATATTTCAAAGCAATTACCCACATCAATAAAAATACCGGGATTAAGAAGGTCTCTGTTGTTCATAATCCACAGGTCGGTTTTTTTAATTCCGGAGCCTACTATAATAAATGAAGGCGATGATTTTTTTATAGCAAGCAGGATATTTTTTTCTGTTTCCTTATTAAAATTACCTATATACCTCCCGACAATCTGCATATTCGGAAAGGATGTGCGGAGGTTGCTTTCTACTTTTTCTAAATCTCCCTTTTTACCGCCTAATATATAAACGCTTTTCTTTAATTCATCTGCTGCTGATAATAATCTTATAACAAATTCAAATTGATTAAAGCGCGTAAGTACCTGTTTTCTCTGGAAATGCGCTCCTTTAATTATTGCACGTGAAGTCGGCAGAATTAGACTTGCTGTTCTTAAGCAACGGAAATATTCTCTGTTTCCTCTTGCTTTAAGCAGTTTTTTAACATCAAGAAATACAATTTGATGATTCTGACCGTCCTGCGAATTTAAGATTTCTTTTATTTTTTCTATTGAAGATTCTTTTGTGTAAGTATCTATGGGTACATTTAAAAAACTGATTCTATGCTTTATTCTACTATCCATTATATTTCTTCCTGATATTTTAATTCCAAAAGTAATGTTTTTATTGATGCTATTGCATAAAGAGCTGCCGTTTCGACCCTCAAAACTTCTTTACCCAAATAAACCGGCTTAAATCCGTAAGAATATATATCCGTAATTTCCTTATCTGTGAATCCGCCCTCTGGCCCTATTAGGATATTAATTTCATTAAGCTTAACCTGCTTATGCACTATTTGTAAATAGATAAATAATGTGTTTTTCTCCAAAGGTTTCTGATGAAAGAATAATTTAAGGCCGGAAGAAGCATTTTTAAGTTCACTGAATTGTACAGGTTCCTTTATTTCCGGATAAGTGGTTGTACCGCTTTGCTGTATTGCTTCTTTTACAATTCTATTCCACCTGTCCAAGCCTGGTAGCTACTTTATCACTTAATTTAACAATTGTATTGGTGCTTAATACAGGTGTAATTCTTGAAATACCTGTTTCTGTTGCCTGTCTCCCAATTAAATCCATTTTTTTTGCTTTTGGAAGACATTGAAAGAGGTTTATTTTAATGGATTGATTTTCGGATATTTTCAGGATTTCATCTGACTTTAGTATAAAGCAGTTCTTTTTTTCCTCTAATATTAGTAATTTGAATTTAACACCGGTTTTATTCAGGCCTATAAAATTATCACCGGACGCAAGCCGTAATACATCTTTGAGGTAATGAAAATTGTTTCCTGAGATTTTAACTGTTTTTTCTGAAGAATAATCTTCCGGAAGAAAAAATTGCCGCATAAATCTTTTTAGTTGTTTATAAGTTTTATATGTACTTTTCTTGTTCTTGGGCCGTCAAATTCACAGAAGAATATTCCCTGCCATGTTCCCAGTATTAATTTTCCATCTGCGATAGGTATCTGGCTGGATACACCGAATAAGCTTGATTTAATATGAGCAGCAGAATTACCTTCCATATGTCTGTAGCCGTCCGAAAATGGTACTATCTTGTTTATTTCTTTTGTAATGTCACTAATTACAGCAGGATCTGCAGATTCATTAATTGTTACTGCAGCTGTTGTATGTGGAATATACACTATACAGAGCCCGTTCTTTATTCCGGAATCGGATACTGTGTTACTAACCTGATTAGTTATATCAATAAATTGAACATTGCTGCTTGTTTTAACAGAAAATTGTAAAATCATTTACTTTAGCTCCTTTACTCGTTTAAAATTCTAATAGCTTCTTTAAGAACTATATCATATTCAAGATCATAAACAGGAGGTGTATTATTATACCGGTTTAGTTCATCCCTTATTTCTTTTCTAATCCTTTCTTCACGAATTACTATTCCCTGCTCATTTAAAGAAATTATATACGAAGCAATCTCCTCCTCGTTCGGATCCCGATTTTCTTCTATAAATTTCGGAATTAGATTTTCTTCTATCAGATATTTAAGTGAACTTATTTCTTCGTCTGTGTATGGCTCTCTTTTAATTTCAATATCCGGATTAATCCCAATTTGATCTATGCTTATACCGGAAGGTGTAAAGTATTTGGATATTGTTAATTTTATACCGCCTAAAGTTATTGGTATTATCTGTTGTACAGAGCCTTTGCCATAAGATGTTTCTCCGACAATTAATGCCCTGCCTGTATCTTTAAGCACACCTGTAAGTATTTCTGCAGCGGATGCAGAGTATTTATCAATAAGAACAACAATAGATATTGATTCCGGAATAAGTGCGTCGGTCTTTGAAAAATATGTTCTGTTTTCTGATGATATTCTGGATCTTGTACTTACAATTAGTTGATTGCTGTCAAAAAATAGGTCTGAAACATTAACAACAGAGGTTAAGAGCCCTCCCGGATTGCTTCTTAAATCAATAATAAGACTTTTATAATTCTGGTCTTTAAAATAAATTACAGCATCTATTACTCTTTCTAACGTCATGGGAGTGAATTCTGTAATGAGCATATATCCAATATCAAAAGGAATAATAGACTGGACTACTGTCGGAATTTCTATTTTCCCTCTGGTAATTGTAACATCAGAAACTTCTGATTTTCCACGTAAAATTGTAATTGTAACATCAGAGATGGACTCTCCTCTAATTCTGTTAATTATATCGTTTAATGTTAATCCTTCTGTTGGTTCACCTTCTATGGCAATAATAAGGTCTCCTGCAGAAAGACCTGCTTCTTCTGCGGGTGTTCCTCTAATAGGCCTGGCTACTTCAAATCCTCTCTCTGATTCGTGTATATATATTCCAATACCATAAAATTGCCCTGTTGTTGTATCTGTTAATTCTCTTAAGCGGTCCGGATCAAGATAAACAGAATGCGGATCATCCAGGGATTTTATCATTCCGTCTATAGCACCTTCTATAAGGCTTTCAGAATCCAATTTTTCTTCATCTACATAATGATTCTGTACATAATTAAAAACATCATAGAACAGCTCTAACATCTGTCCTGACTTCGGATCTCTACTCTGTGCAAGAACTACAGGTGAAAAGGACAGCAGAACGAGAATAAATAATAAAAAACTCGTAATACTAATCCAGATAATTCTTTCAGTTATTTTCTTATTACTCATTCTCGTGCTACTCCTTAAAAATTGTTGATAATGTCAGCTATAACTTTGTCAATATGCTCTTGACCTTAATATATCACAGAATATACTATTCTTTTGTATAATGAAGCAAAACAAATCAATTATTATTAGCAGTTTGATATGGGAACTGCTTCGGTATGTCTTTATATTCCTATTTACGGCAAATTTCTTTATTATCCGAATAACTGAAGAAAGCCAGGGTATATTCTGGCTGCTGGCAATAAGCTCATGTAATTTATTATTACCATTAATTTTAATTATGCTAATAATAAAAAATAATACTATCCTTATTAGAATATTGTATGTTGGGAAAATGCTTCAGTTCTTTCCGTTTTTAATGCTTATCCTCTCTGTATTGCTGAATAATAAAGTTTTTGATAATTTTATATTAGATGTTTTACTTGCGGAAAATATAGGTTTAGTTGTTACTTTTCTGCTAATTGATTTGCTTTTCTTAAGTCTTTTACTATCATATAGGGTAGGGAAGAAGAAATCTGTAAAAACAGATGAAGAAAAGCTTCCGGATATTTCGAGTGTTCCAAAAACTTTAGTTTCTGATTTTAAGAACAAAGAAGATTAGGACCTGATTAGGAGGAGATAATGCGTATTCTACCAATTGCAAGTGGAAAAGGAGGCGTTGGTAAATCATTAGTATCTGCAAATTTGTCTATAGCACTTGCTCAGGCAGGTGAAAAGGTAGTTTTAGCGGATCTTGACCTTGGCGGTTCAAATATTCATATGTTTTTGGGCCTTCGTTCTATGGAAAAAGGTATTGGAACATTTCTTAATAGTCCAAAAATAAAGTTTGAAGATATTATCATAGAAACAGAATATAATAACTTAAGATTTATTCCGGGTGATGCAGAAATACCAGGGCTTGCAAATATAGGTTATGCTACAAAACAGAAATTGGTAAGTAAATTAAAAGCACTGGATTGTGATTTCCTTGTTCTAGATCTTGGCGCGGGAACACATATTAATATTCTGGATTTTTTTCTTCTTTCCGGTAAGGGCATTATTGTAACTACTCCAACTTTAGTTGCGTCTTTAAATGCATATCTCTTTTTAAAAAATGTTATATTTAGAATTATGCATTCTGTTTTTAAAAAAGGATCAAATGCTTATAAATTAGTAAACAGTTTAAAAAAGGACGTTAAGCCGATTCAGAAGTTTTATCTTCATAAATTTCTTTCCAGGCTTCTTGATGTAGATCCGGAGAGCCATGAAGCATATTTAAAGCGTGTTGCAAAATTTAATCCGAGGGTAATTGTAAATATGTTGGAAGATCCGGAAGATAGTGTGAGAGCGGATAAAATAAGGCGGTCCAGCGCGGAGTACCTTGATATTGGGATCGAGCATCTTGGAATAATATACAGGGATGATTTACAGGATACTGCTTTAAACGCAAGGATCCCTATATTAAAATACAAGCCAAATTCCGTATTAAGCCAGGCGATTTACAGGATTGCAGATAAGATTATTCATTATGAAGGCTCGGAAGACAGCCCGATAGATATTGATTCGATAAATACAAGTTTCAAAATTGCAGAAATGGAAGCAGAAATAGATTTTAGAACAAAGCATGAATTTGTAGAAGAGCTTCTGCACTGCGGAGCTCTAACAACAGGAGATTTAATAGAAACAGTTAAAACCCAGCAGTTTGAGATTAGCCAGCTGAAAAATGAGAACCAGCTCTTAAAAACAAAGCTTGTTAAAGCAATTAAACAGGGATTTAAAGATTAGGTATTATCAGGAACAGGCCAGTGAGTGAAGTAACAGGAGATATTAGATTAGAGTTTGATGAACAGAAACTTAAAGTAAACCTTGTTTTTAATCTTAATAAGGATGGACAGAAGTGGAATAAGGATGGCGTTGCAGAATTATTAAGAAAGAATGATATTCTCTCATTTGTGGAGCCATCCAGTATAAATGATGCAATTACTAATTTCCGGAAGAATGAAGATGACGGTAGCCCTGTGGCCTTCGAAATTGCTTCCGGTATACCGCCAGAAAAATCAGAAGATGATAAAATCGAGTGGAGCGAATTTTCGATACCGGAGGAAATTAGTGATAAGGCAAAAGATGCTTTTCTAAATGCGGGAAACCCTGTTGTTTTTAATTTTGAAGAAGTGAAAACAAAAGTCAAGGAAACAGAGAAAGTAAAGCCCGGTCTTCCTTTTCTGCCTGCAAAAGAAAAAGAAGTAATACGTGTTGTTAAAAAGGAAGTAAAAAAGAAGGTAGAAGTTGAACAGGAAGTTATTGATAAAGGCTATATAAGAAGCGGTAATATAATTGCAAATATCAAACAGGGGAAAATAGGTAAGCCTGGCAAGAATGTTTTAGGAATGATGGTTCCGCCGGAAAAACCGAAAAAAGTTGTTGTTTATATTGGAGATGGTATACGGAGAAATAAGGATAAAATAGTTGCAGAAAAAACAGGTTTTATCCGCCGAGGTGTAAACTGGGTGGATATTATCGGTTATCAGATGCAGGAAATTCGTGTGTATACATCAAAAAATGGTTCCACCTGCCTTATTGATTTTATTCCCGGGAAAGGAGGGATCCCAAAGCTGGAAGATATATTAAAACGCGCGCAAGATTTAAATTTTTATAATCTTCTCCCGGCGCAGGAACTTTCTTCTATGTTTAATAGTGCGGTAAAGAATAATGAGGCCATAAAATCTAAATCTATCAGCCTTCCCTGTGATGCCGTTTTTGATCTAATTGTTTCTGAAGATAAATTAAATGCTTTTCTAACTATAAGAAAAGCAAGTGGAGCAGGAAAACCGCTCTCTTTAAAAGAAGTTGGCAGCATAATAAGTTCAAGCGGATTTAAAGGTATGAATATTGCGCAAATTAGAAAGGACATACTTGATTATTATAAAGGCAATGAATTTGAACTTAAAGATTATATTATAGCGCGAGGTACACCTCCTGTACGAGGCAGAGCCGCGAACATCAGTTTTACAGCTGATTTTCTTCATAGAGAAGAAGCTCTTCGATTAGAGGAGAACCTTAGAAATCTTTATTCTGAAAATGCTAAATCTGAAAACAGCCCCCTGTACAAGTTTCCTGTTAATGAAATTAACAATATTGCTATTGTTAAAAAAAATAACAAAGTTGCGGAACTTATTCCATATGCAGCCGGTAAATCGGGAGTAGATGTCTACGGAACAGAGATACCTGCAGTACATGGGAATGATCCGGATATGAAAATATTCGAAGGCATTAAAATAAGCGCAAAGCATCTTCTTTCTACTAAAAAGGGGCTATTTGCTGTTGCACGTGCTGGAAGTACTTATTATTTAAATGTATTTGATTATGAGGACAGTAATTATAAAATAACTGTTTCAGAGGATAAAATGCAGGCATCAATCACAATAAACCCGTCTAAAGGAGTAGGCAATTCTATTTCTTTTGATAAAATAGAAAAAGACGTGAAAGAGCAGGGTATAGTAAATGGAGTTAACCTTGAACTGTTAAATAATTGTGTTAAACAGGCAAATGATGGGAAGAGTATGGTTAATGTAGTAATTGCGCAAGGCGTAGAGCCGCGTCATGGTTCAGGAAGCAGACTACAGTTTTATTACCAGGTTATTTCCGGAAGATCCCTTTACAGCGGAGTTGCTGACAGTGCCGGAAAAAAAAGATCTGTTAAAAATGGAGATTTGATAGCTGAAATAATTAGATCCAATGAAAAAGTTGAAAACGGCATGAATATTTTCGGTGAAGTTGTTGAAGCACGGGAAGGCCTTCCTATAAATATTGGAATTAATGAAAGCATTAAACAGGAAGTAACAGAAGACGGTAAATTACAGTTTTATGCTGCTTCAACTGGTGAAATATTTTATAACGGCAAGTTATTAGAAATTAATGATTCTCTTGTTGTAAACAGTAATGTTACTCAGCAGACTGGTAATATAAATTTTTCCGGTTCTGTAACGATAAGCGGTTCTGTTGCAGGCGGATTAAGTATTTTCTCCGGAGGAGATATAAAAATAGCAGGTATGGTAGAAGGTGCTTTACTTTCCTCTAATGGATCGATATATATTGCCGGAGGAGTAAGAGGGGAGAAAAAAGCAGTTTTAAGGTCTAAACAGAATATTGCGGCAATGTTTGCAGAGCATACACTTATACTTGCTGTTGGTAATATAAAACTAAAAAGCGCATGCCTGCACAGTAATTTAAAGTGCAACAATAAACTTTTTATGGCACCTGTAAACAGCAAGATACTCGGTGGAATAATTAAATCTAAAAAGGGGCTTGAGGTTTTTAATATTGGCTCTGAAAGAGGACTCCGGACTCATATCTCATTTGGACAGGATTATCTTGTAGGAGACCAGATAGAACTGGAAGTAAGGGAAGTTGAAAAGTTAAAAAAGAAGATTTATAAATTTGACCATATAATGATGAAAATAGAAAAAGGGCAGTTTGATAAAAGAATAACCTTAGAGCAGGTAAGAAGAGAAAAGTTAAAAGTCTTAAAACTCATAGAAAAAAGAGGCATACGCTTATTAAATTTAAGGGAAAAATTTGAAGAGCATTTTCCATCGGAAATAATAATACGGGGAACAATATTTCCAGGTATTGTTATAGAGAGCCATGGAAGATATCATGAAGTAACTTCTAAAAAGACCAGCATTAAAATATATTTTGATCTTGAAAGAGGCCGGATTCAGGAAGTTCCGCTGGAAAAGTAAATAATTGACACTGAAATCACTGAAATTCTATAAAAATGATACAGTTTGTTATATGGGATTATATAGGTAATGTTTTTTGTTTTATATAATTTGAATAATCTTTTTTATTAAATATTTAACAGGTATATTTTTGTATTTAGATTTAGTTTAGTTTTTGAACACAGAATTCATAGAACTCACAGAAATTATTTAGAATGGCAGTTTGTCTTAGTTTTTTAAGTTATTCATTACTTTAAAAGTTATTGTTGATGAATATGCTATAGCTGAGAAGGGAAGTGTCTTAATCAGGAACTTATGGATGAAGGGCTTGCTTAAGAGATATGTGAGCTGGTAGGGTGTGTGGAGTATTATTACTTAATGAGAAGATATTTGTTTTTTTGCTATATCCATTAATAGTCTTAAAGCATTGTTTACAGATTTCTCATCTTTATAAAACTCTGCAATATCAGGATCTATAAATGTATCAGCCAATGGATCTGCAAATATAGTTGCAGCTTCATAAAATGAAATATTATGTTTCTTTTCATTTGAGGTTGCTTTTTCTTGATCCCATTCAAAATTTAGCATAATTTTAGTAATTAGAAATTATTATTTTCTATATTAGATTAATTAAAATAAGTTTACTATAAAATATTTATTTGATTCTATAATTAGAAATCATCGAAGTAATATTTTAGATATATCGTTGCATACAAATAAAAAATGAAACCTATTTAAAACAATAATCATATAATAAATTAAAAAGTCTTTAAAAAAATTAAGAAATAAGTGCTCATAGATAAAGAACTCGCTGAGATTTTCAGTAGGCGGTAGCGGGGTGAATGCTATTTATCCAATACAAATAATTTAGTACATCCATGTAATATTATTTGTAAAACACAGCCGCACTTCCTGTGCTCTGCTGGTTGATAGGAATTTCTGCTGAAATTCCTGTACAATAAATCAAATATTATGTATATATAAAGTGTATTAGGAGTAATAAATGATAAATGCAATAAATTTTCCTGACTGGATACATCCGGAGATAATACCGGGTTTTCCTTTACTCAGATGGTACGGTCTGATGTATTTAGTTGCTTTTTCTATTACCTATCTGCTTTTTAAGGTTCAGGTGAAAGAGAGGAAGCTGGATATAAAGGGTGATGATATATTGAATTTCTTTTTCTGGGGAATAGTGGGCCTTTTAATCGGTGCAAGGCTGTTTGCTGTAGTTATTTATAATAGTGAACAATATATTGCCAATCCATTAGAGGCTTTTTTACCAATTAGTATTACAGGTGACGGCTGTAAGTTTACAGGATTTAGAGGTATGTCTTATCACGGAGGCCTTGTAGGAATGTTTGCAAGTTTAATCATCTACTGGAAAGTAAAAAAGATAGATATTATAAACTGGATAGATATGGCAGCTGCAGGTGCTCCGCTGGGTTATTTTTTCGGCAGGCTTGGTAATTTTATAAACGGTGAGCTTTATGGACGAGTTACTACTGTTCCCTGGGGTATGTACTTTCCAAACGCGGAAAAACTTTCTACAAAAGAACCATGGGTGCAGGGAATAGCTTCGGAGGTCGGGCTCGATATAACCGGAAAAACATTTGTAAACCTTCCAAGACACCCGTCTCAGCTTTATGAAGGATTTTTTGAAGGATTATTCTTATTTGCCGTTCTATGGTTTATATTAAGAAAGAGAAAGCCGTTTAAAGGATTCCTTATATCCTGTTATGTTATGGGATACGGATTTGTAAGGTTTTTTATTGAATATACCCGCACACCGGATAGTAATATGGGTTTTCCTATAAAATTAGTAAATATTGATAATCCCGGAGACCTCTTTCTAACGCCATGGAACTTCACTACAGGACAGATTTTATGTGCTTTGATGATTTTAGGCGGAGCAGTGAGTCTTTATTTCTTCTGGAAAATTAATAAGAAAAAGAAGGATCAAGGAGAACCTAAAAAGAAAATATCAGGAAGAAAACTTAGAAAAAAACTGAAGTAAGAGAAGTAAAAATTTATCTTTCAGATTGATTTTCGTTAAAATATAAATATTAAATACTATAAGGAATATGATCATGTTAACAAAGAAATTGCAGGAAATGGAGAAGAATAATTCTATTTTTGAAAATGCAATAAGAAAATTGAATACTCCTGTATGCCGGATTTTTAAGGACGGAGATAAAATAATGCCTGTTTCTTTTAATAAAAAAGGCAGGAAACTGGAAACAAAGGATAGCGAAAAAATCGCGGGTACTTTCCCTGACTGTATTTCGCAGAGTGATAATTGTGTTCTGCATGCTGATGGCATAAACAGAGAAGCTTTAAAAGGTATGAGGGTTGCAGTTCTCTTTTCCGGAGGGCCTGCTGCAGGCGGCCATAATGTTATTGCCGGAATTAAAAAGGCTTTAGGGCCTCTGAATAAACTTTTTGGAATTAAAGCCGGGCCTAAAGGCCTTATTCAGGGAGATATATTTGAAATTAACGATTCGGATGTGGAATGGATCTTTAATACAGGCGGATTTGACTTTTTGGGCAGTGATAGAACTAAAATAAAAACTGCAGAGCAGTTTGATGCTGTTAAAAAAACATGTAAAGATAATCAATTGGACGGGATTATAGTTGTCGGGGGCGATGACTCCAATACAAATGCTGCTTTACTTGCAGAATTTTTATATAAAGACAATGTTCAGGTTATTGGTGTTCCAAAGACCATAGACGGAGATCTTCAGGTGGATGATCTGCTTCCTATTTCATTCGGTTTTGATACAGCAACAAGGATATATTCGGAACTTGCGGGAAATATCCTTCAGGATACGCCATCATCACGGAAATACTGGCATTTTGTTAAAGTAATGGGCCGGTCTGCAAGTCATGTTGCATTAGAGGTAGCACTTCAGACTAAGCCTGCTGTCTGTTTAATATCAGAAGAGGTTGAAGAAAAGAATACTTCTTTAGCAGAAATAATTGAGCATATTGCCAGAGTTGTAATTAAAAGAGCGCGGAAACATATTAATCATGGTTGTGTTATTATTCCGGAGGGTATAATTGCGTTTATTCCGGAACTTAAAAGCCTTATAGCAGAATTAAATGATGCGCTGGCGCAGCACGAAGGACATATGGCTAAATTGACCATGGAGCAGAAAAGAGACTTTATTGTTCAGAAGATCACCGCAGAGCATGCTCAATTGTTTGCTTCATTGCCGGACTATATAGAGGAAATGCTTCTTTTAGACAGAGACGCGCACGGTAACCTTCAGGTTTCACAGATACCAACAGAAAGATTACTGATAGATATGGTAGCAGCAAGAATTAAAGAAGAGGCAGGTGACGTTAAATTTTCACACCAGAAGCACTTTTTCGGTTATGAGGGCCGCTGTGGCGCTCCTTCTCTTTTTGATGCATATTTAACTTATAATTTAGGGCTTGCGGCAGGGTCTCTTATTCTAGACGGTAAAACAGGTTACCTTGCATCATTTACAAATTTTACAAAAGGCGGAGAGATTATTGCATTACCTATTACTGGCCTTATGAATATAGAAAGGCGTCATGGAAAAGATGAGATGGTTATAGAAAAGGCATTGGTTAAAACTGATTCACCGGCGTTTAAATACTTCGAACAAAGAAGAGAAGACTGGGCAGAATCAGACTGCTTTGCATCACCCGGCCCGAGACAGTTCTGGGGGCCTGCTTCAAGGCAGCTTCCTATAACTGTTTCTTTAAACCAGGGATATGATGATTTAATGTTTTAAATAATATTTACAATGATAATAAAAATTACGTTAAGAAATTAAAACAAGGGCTTTTCGAATAATAATACAAGGCAGCCCTTGTTTTTTGCTTGACTATGAGAAGAAAAAAATTTATATTCTATCTGAGATTGAGAATCAGTCTCAGATAATCTGGGGTGCCTTTTTATACTGGAATTAGAATAACAAAACTTATGGAATATTTATGTGCATAATAATGATAAAATAGAAATCGAGCTTAAGAATAAAGAAAATGTAATTCTGCTTGGAAATCCTAATGTAGGTAAAAGTGTTATATTCAGCATACTTACAGGAAAATATGTAACTGTATCTAATTATCCCGGTACTACCGTGGAAGTCGTATATGGTACAAGCACTATCGAAAATCGAAAAGTGCTGTTAATAGATACACCGGGAACCAACAGTCTCATTCCTCAGTCTGAAGATGAACTTGTCGCAAGGAATATTCTATTAACAAGAGAGTTTAAAAATGTAATTCAGGTTGCAGATTCAAAAAATCTCCGCAGGGCTTTATTGATTTCTTTACAGCTTGCAGAAGCGGAGATCCCTTTTTTATTGAATTTAAATATGGATGATGAAGCAAAAAGCCGGGGAATAGAAATTAATAAAAGTATATTATCCAAAATATTAAACGTTAATATAGTTTCTACAATTGCAACACAGAGGGCAGGTATTAAAGAATTGGAAAAGAATGTACTGCATAGCAAGTATGCTTCTATAAAAATAAAATATGATGGACACATAGAAGCCGCGTTAGAAAAATTAATTCCGCTAATTCCGGAGACAAGGTTTTCAAAAAGGTTTACCGGGCTCCTATTATTATCCAATGACGATAGTATGTTGAAATTTATTTCAGACCTTATAGATGAAAAAACAATAAATCAAATACGGGATATTTGCAAAGCTCTAAAGGAGAAATACAGTAAACCAATAAACTATATTATAAATCAAACACGGTATAAAAAAATAGATAGTATTTTAGCGAATATAATGATTAAAGAAGTAAAAAGTAAAAGTAGTATTGCAGGTTTTATAGGCAAGATATCTATGCATCCTGTATGGGGAGTGCCTGTTGCTATTCTTGTAATGATTCTTATGTATATGATTGTTGGAGAATTTGGCGCGGGTATATGTGTTGATTTTTTTGAAAGTGTGGTGTTCGGGGAATTTATTAATCCGTTTTTTGAAAATATTCTTAAAGAAGTACCTTTTGAAATAATAAGAGAATTATTTGTAGGTGAATACGGTATTATTACGATGGCATTAACCTATGCAATAGCAATAGTACTTCCAATTGTAGGCTTCTTTTTTCTTATATTCGGAATACTCGAAGATACCGGATATCTTCCTAGGCTTGCTATCATGGTGAACAGGGTATTTAAAGTAATGGGATTAAACGGCAAAGCAATTCTGCCTATGATTCTTGGTTTGGGTTGTGATACTATGGCAACTATGACCACAAGAATATTGCCGTCTAAAAAAGAGAGAATAATTGTTACATTACTCTTAGCATTAGCCGTTCCGTGTTCAGCCCAGCTTGGTGTAATATTTGGTGCGACATCAACTATTTCTGTAACTGCTACATTAATCTGGGTTTTTACAATTATATTTATAATTTTTATTGTAGGCTTTTTCTCCTCAAAAATCGTATATGGTAAATCGTCAGATTTTATTCTGGAAATACCTCCTATGAGAATGCCAAAAATGTCAAACATAGTAATTAAAACACTGGCGCGTTTAAGCTGGTATTTGAAAGAGGCTGTTCCTCTTTTTATTCTGGGCACACTGCTGCTTTTTATTTTCTCCAAAACAGGATTCTTAATTGTATTGGAAGAATGGGCTGCTCCTGTTGTCGTGAACCTGTTACAGCTTCCGAAGGAAGCTGCTTCCGCGTTTGTAATGGGATTTTTAAGAAGAGACTATGCTGCTGTAATGCTTTATAAAGGCGGTAATCTTGACAATATACAGATGCTGGTATCTATAGTTACTATTACATTATTCGTTCCGTGTATTGCCAATTTATTTATAATGATAAAGGAGCGGGGTTTAAAAGTCGCGATGTTTATAACTGCATTTATTTTTATATTCGCGTTTCTTTTTGGCGGTGCATTTAACTTTATTATTCGTGCACTGAACATTCCTTTATAGGAGGAGGTGAGTTATGATGACATGTGCTTTATGCGGTAACAGGTTTGAACGGGAAGAGGCATTATGTAGTGGATGCCCAATAAATAAGTCCTGTAAAATAATCTGTTGTCCGAATTGCGGATATCAGACTGTAGATGATGAAAAAATAAGGAAAGGTTTTAAATGGTTAACAAACAAAATATTAAAGAAGATATCTTAGAATTAGTTTGGGTTAAATTGGAAAAAGGGCAGGTTGCAAGGGCTGGTCTAATAGAATCGAATGAGATAACTAATGATATTATTAATGAATTAATAGAAGAAAACAATTTAATAGAAAAAGATGGATTTATCACTTTATCTGATGAAGGAAAAATAAAAGCCATACAGCTTTTAAGGGCTCACCGCCTTGCAGAAAGATTATTTATAGACGCTCTTGAAATCGAGGATAAAGATCTTGAGACAAATGCATGTAAGTTTGAACATGTTTTAAGTCCGGAAATAATTACTGCTATTTGTACACTCTTAGGCCATCCTAAAGAATGTCCGCATGGAAATCCGATTCCGCCTGGTGAATGCTGTAAAAAAGGACTGGAGAAAGCAGAGGGAATTGTATATCCGTTAACCCGATTAAAATCCGGTGAAACAGGCAGAGTAAAATATATATCTACAAAAAATCATAAAAGGCTGGACCATTTAATAACTCTCGGCGTTTCACCTGGTAATAAAATTAGAGTACACCAGACCTTTCCTACTTTTGTTGTAAGGGTAGGGGAAACGGATATCGCGTTAGATGAAGAAGTATGTAATGATATTTACATAAGAAGGGTATAAAACGCCTAAAAAATAATGTAAAATCTGCATGAACCAGTAATATTTTTATTAACTCCTAGTATTGATTCACACTTTTAGTGCCTGCCTTCTTTATAAAAAATTTATATAACAAGGTTTATTCTTGTAAAAAGGTTATGGGACAGCCTCAATCTTTGTCCTAATAATAAAAAATCTGTTCTTGAAATCGCACCCATTGCATTCACATTATTGACGGTGCTGGTAAATACGCATATAATCCTCATAAATTTATTATAAAAAGGATATAAAAAATGGAAAAAGTAGATTTATTAGTAAAAGGAATCCCAAATTCAATCTTAAGCATGTTTAGAGGTTATTGCTCAATTGCCGGAAAAACAGACAGTCAAGGTATTATTGATGTAATGATTGAGCATATAGAAAAGAATACTGGTGGAGATAAAAAGAACCTGACTAAAATTGTTGATGAATACCGCTCATCAATATAATATATAATTTATCTATATAGAAAAAAATTATTATTTATTCTCATGAAATTGATTTTCGTATAAGAATTATTCGAGCAGTAAATTTATTTATCTGGAAAAGCAGTTAAAGCAAAGTTAGCTCTATTTTCAAATAAAAAAGTCGAACTATCTCTCTATTTATTATTTTCTATTACCGGAAGCTGAACAATAAATTTCGTACCTTCTCCTGATTTACTGTTTACTTTTATTTTACCTGAATGCTGTAGTACTATCTGCTGAACGATAGGGAGCCCCAGGCCTACACCGAAGTTTTTTGTACTAAATAGAGGTTCAAATATCTTATTAATTATGTCTTCCGGTATTCCATGTCCATTATCAGAAATGATAATATTTATATATTCATTTTCAACAACTGTTTTAATTACGATTTTAGGTTTTTTTACAGGTTCATGGTTATTGGGATCTTCTGCAAATGCCTGATTGGCATTTGATAAAAGGTTGATTATTACCCGTCTAAAATTCTCAATATCTATAGAAACATTTGCTTCTGATTCTAAAAACATCTTTACAGAGATAGTATCCTTAAATCTAAAGTTTTTTATAATTTTTTCCAGCCATTTATCAATTTCTATAGATTTAAAATCTAAAGTTGGTGTTCTACTGTAGTCGAGTAGCTCTTCTATAATCTGGTCACATCGTGAAACATTTCTTTCCAGCCTTATAATTATTTTCTCAATCTTTAATTCTTTATTTTTTGTTTTTTCTTTAATCAAATATGCAGAGCTTTTTATTGTTGCAAGTGGATTCCGTATTTCGTGGCTTACAATAGCAGTTAATTTACCTAATGCCGCAAATTTTTCTTTAATTAAAAGCTCTTTCTGAGCTTCTTTAAGCTCCTCTGTCCTGCTTTGCATCATTTCTTCAAGGTGGCATCTATAAATATTTAATTCCAGTTCAACTTTTTTTCTTTCTGTAATGTCCCTGCCTTCTCCAATAATTAAAACAACATTCTTATTTTTATCGAGTACCGGCTGTATCGTCATATCAAGTACATATATTTTTTTATGTACAGCTTTAATATTAATTTCCATTCTGGAAGATTTATTGTTCGCAGAATCTTGAATTGCTTTTTTGATTTCGTCGCTTCTTTTTTTCCGCTTACTTATAAAAGGAAGTTCCCAGAAATATTTGTTCTTTATCTGCTTTTTCCCCAAACCAATGTTTTTATGAAAGGAATCATTTGCCTCTAAAATTTTGCCTTCAAGATCCATAATCCAGATATTATGCGAGCTCTGGTTAAAAATTGCATGGAATCGTAAGACAGTCTCGTGAAGTGTTTTTTTTTCCTTTTCAAGGTCTATATTAAGTTCCTCTGCAATATGTTCAAAGTTGTTTATTATCTTATTAAAATCATGCGAAATCTCGCTTAATTCATCATGACTGTCTTGCTCCCGGAGATTGTCTTTTTTAATTTCTCCTGCAGCCATTTTTTTAAGAATATTTGATACATTTCTTAAGGGCATAACAATCCTGTTAACGACAGTAAAAACAATTAGTATCGTGGGTACAACAATAATAATTATTATTCCGAGTAAGAATAATGAGAGGTTCCTTGATTCTGAGTGATACTCATCTATTAAGACAGTAACAGCTAAAGACCATTTTGCATTAAAAATAGGATAAAATGAAATATAGTACCTGTTATTGTTAAGGTGATAGAAGCCGCTGCCTGAGTTCCCAATGTTCATAATATCTGCGACTTGCCTTAAACTGTCTTCTTCACTTAAATCATAAAACTTTTTAGTAAGTATCGCATCTGTATCTTTATGTGAGATAATTAAATCGTCTTCATCAATAATAAAAATATATCCGGTTTCGCCAATTGTTATGTTCTGATATTCTCTAAAGAAAAAATCCATAGGAATTGTGACACAGACTACTCCATGTGTTAATGGCATGTCTGGAGTTAAAAAAGGAAGAACAACCGGAGCAGATAATATTATTGCAGGATATCCAAAATCATTATTAGTTGTTATTTGTATCTCATTTTTTTCTAAAGTTTCGTTCCAGAACTCATTCTCAGAAAAATCTATCTGCATATCTTCCGGATTATATGGTAACATATCTATAACATTTCCTTCTTTATCTGTATAGAAGATTTGTTTAAATTCCGGATACAGCCGGGAAGCTTCTTTTAAAGCGTCTCCTGTGTATACAGAGGTTATAATAGCAGATGAAAGATCTCTTATTGATTTTTTGTAAGAATTTAACTTTAAATCTATCTGTGTTGCATAACTTTCACTTAATAATTCTAAGTTTTCAGTAACTTCTTTCTGCAGTATTGATGTTGATACCTGAAGATAAATGTATCCTAATAAACCTATTGCTATAAAAAGTACAATTAATACGCTAAAAGTTATCTTTGATTTTAATTTCACTTTAGTAAATTAAGACATATTAATTATTTTTTTACAAGTACTTTTCTATATGTAGTATAGAGTTGAATTATATTTGTTAAACGGCTTGTATAGGGCAAATTTCTTAACGGAATTATTCGCCAAACCAGCTGTTATAAATTCTGTCATATGTACCATCATTCTGGATTTCTTTTAAAGCTGCATTATATCTGGTAATTATTTCCGGATCTACTTTTTTTGAAAAACTCATTGCTAATACCATAGAATGAAGTGGCACTCCTACCGGCTTAATATCCCAGCCATTCATTCTTGCATGATATAAGGCTATCTCCTTATTTTCTATTTTTGCATCTACTTCACCTATAGCAAGCTTTTCTAATGCAACAGTACCTGTTTCATATTCTACTATATTTATTTCCCTGTATTCCCGCAAAAGATTATATTCAATGCCCCTTGCCTGAACACCAACTGTTTTGCCAAACAGGCTTTTTATTAAAGCTACATCGCATGCGTCTAAACTTGTAGAGCAGTTATTAACATTCAGCAGAAGAAAGAACATGAAGTTTAAAGTTATTAATATAAA
>SDBV01000341.1_pt1 | contig 66020 bp, 59 predicted proteins | sample 2277081 | NCBI WGS metagenome assembly SDBV01 (sample SAMN10402039, study PRJNA504765) | marine sediment metagenome | isolation source: marine sediment core GS10_PC15, 223 cmbsf | place: Arctic Ocean: Southern Knipovich Ridge | collected 2010
CACTTTGCAATGATAAACCCAAACGATTTATTCAGATTATCCGGGCTCTTCCCACAGGTCTTCGGCCCGCCCCCAGGAAGGCCAAGGAGGCTTCCCAAATGGCCCCAGAATGCACGATCCATGTTTCGTGGCACTTTTATTTGGCTTATTTTCGTTGGATCTCCGTTTTCTGGGCCGTTTGGGCGGGCTTCTAAGGGTGTCAGCTGTGCAGGGCGGAGCCGTCGTTAGGCCAGCTCCAACGGCAGTTTTCTGATGTGGTTTCTCCAGGACAGAAAAAGAAGTTGACTTCTGGATTACAAGTGTTATATATTGACTATGGTTGATGCCCATAATTGACTGGATGGACATTTCAAGTCAAATGCAGGGGGAAAAGAATGCAACAAGAAGAGATCAAGATCTCAAAAGCCGAATGGGAGGTCATGGAGGTTCTTTGGCAGGACTCACCGCTCAGTGCGACGGAGGTCTTTCAAAATCTAGACACCCAAGTGGACCGCCACATTAAGACTATTCGAACGCTGTTAGACCGCCTGGTGGCAAAAGGCGCGCTCGAAAAGCGAAAAGTGCATGGGATGAATGTCTTCGAACCAATTGTTGAGCGCCAACACTGTCTGCATCGAGAAGGGCGCTCTTTTATTGACCAATATTTCGGAGGAGATTCTCTTTCAGGGGTTGCCTATTTCATTGAGCAGAAAGACCTGTCGGAAGAAGAACTATCCAGACTTCGCGACCTGTTAGAAAAAAAGCGATCGGCCCGAAAGAAGAGAAGATAGGGCACCGCCATGAGAATCGTCGAGACACTTCCAGGAATCATTCCGTTTCTGACCATCCTTACGATTCAGGGTTCAGTCTGCGCAATCGTTATTCTGATTGCCCAGAGATTATTTCGCAGGGTCCTGACGCCGCGCTGGCGACACCGGTTGTGGATCCTCCTCATGTTCCGGGCTCTCCTTCCCTTCTCCCTCCCTGTCGCCATATACCCGTCCATAGTCGGCAAATATACGCCAACTTCCTTCATCTCATTCTTAAGCAGCAAGGGTTCATCCGGTGAACAGATGCAGTCAGCGAAATCTCCTGAAGGAAGGATTGCGTATCTCTCCACTGCGAATTCCCAGCCCCATGAAGGGCCTCGGGCGCTGTCGCTGTCCACTGGTGCGAGGACTAATAGAATATTCCTTTGCCTTTCCGTCATATGGTTCGTGGGTTTCCTGGGGACTATCGGGACTTCACTACACCAACGTCGGAAACTCATCAGAGCCGTCGGATCTGACATTGAGATTGCACCGATTTGGGTTCAAGAATTGTTCCACGATTGTCGACAGCGCCTCGGCATCAGGAAGTGCCCCGTGTTAGTGGTTAGTTCAGGCATCCAAACCCCATGCCTATTGGGAGCTCTTCGTCCCCGCATTCTAGTTCCGAGGGAAATCCTCAATAGATCAGACCATAGGCTGGTCCGCCACATTTTCCTCCATGAATTGGCGCACCTCAAACGAGGAGATATCTGGCTTAGTTGGCTCTGGACCTTCATCCTTGGAGTCCACTGGTTCAATCCATTTCTACAGTGGGTTGAACGTCGACGGATACTCCTTGACCGGGAATACGCCTGCGACCAAGAAGTTCTGGACATTTTGGAGGTGGAGGGACGGCCTGACTATGGCCATTCGCTACTAAGTATGGCTCAAAAGTTTTGTGCTCCTATCCGCGGCGAGGGGGTAGCCGCACTCACCGAACGGGCACAAACAGCTGAAAGGAGAATCACCATGATTGCAACTTACCAGCCCAAATGCATTCGCCATTCTGTGGCGGGCATCTTGCTCGTCCTTCTTGTTGGGGGTCTTGTCACGACCTCCATCGCTCAGGAACCCGAGAAAACCCTAACACCTCGTCAAGCGGAACTGATGGGACGTGTCGAACACTTTTTCCTGCACAACTTCCGAGATGTAACCCTTCGTAAATCCATCGAGTGGGGCGATCCGGAAATCGATGAGAATGGCCACAGCGGCATCCGATACAAATATCTGGCCACTATCTGGGACCGAGAAAAGAAGATGATGAATCAGGTGTTCACCTTTGATGCCAGCGGAATGTTTGTGCAAGTCGAAGATGTCAAAGGATTCCCGGAAGACGCCCCTAAGAAAGTGATTGATACCAGTACCGACCAGGGAATGAAGGAATTGGTTGAGGATTTCTTTACCAAGAACTACCGCGACATTACTTCACGCGAAACGGTTGAATGGGGGCATGCCGGGACCGACATGGCGGGTAACAGGTTCATTCGGTACAAGTTTGAGGGGGCTGTCTGGGGTAAAGATAAGAGAGTATTTGATCAGGTTTTCACGTTCAATCCTGAGGGCAATTTCGTGGGCGTTGAGAACGCAGGAGATTCTGCCTCCGAAGAGATCGCATATCTCCTGGACATCAGCTCTCCTGAGGCAACTGTCATTGGCTTCACGCGAGCAGCAGCTCAAGGTAAGGCTGCCCATGCACAGGCCTATTTTCTGCCTGGAGGCACAGATTACGAGGATATAGAGAAAGTTTTAACCGCCAAACCATCTTCGTCTGCATACCGTTTTCGAGAGATGATGGAAGCAATAGACCCCGAGGCCCCAATCAAACTCATTTCCCAGCATGATACTGAACACGGCCGGAAGGTCGTTTGGCAAATCACCTTCAAAAAAGGTCTCGACATCAAAGGTCAACAGCTCGAGCCCGGTACAACGTTTGAATTGGATGCCACTCTCCGGAAGACAGAAAAGGGCTGGTTAATCGATAATTTCTGAAATGCGCTCCTCTTGTTCTTGTCTTGGAACAAGAATTGATTATTACCTGTCTGCTCCGTGGTATCCCTTGGCCTTCATTTGTCCTCGGGCTCCACCCGTTTGTCAAGAATTTGGCGACTGCTAATTCTACACCCTCGGAACCTCTTGATTCCCATCTAGTTACGATAAAGGGATCCTTTCACAATGAAATGCCGTGGCTTGGAGCGGGACTAGCCTACCCCGAGGGTACCCGTTATAAGTGCTATCGTGGCTATGAGTTGGGAGCTATGGTTTAGTGCAAGTGAATGTGTGGATGTGTCAATGAATGATGCGGAATTGACAGAAAGTCTTATGCATCTACTTGTGAGGTTTTGGCAGGGGAGGGACTATTCAGATTCGTTCCATGGCACAGCTTTCCTGACATGCAGAGCCGGGACATTGTCTGTTGAGGCAATCATCAGCCCGTCGGGACTAAAGGTCGCGTCCTTAGCTATGAAGTTGATATTGGTCCAGTAGAGAACTTCTTGGCCGTTCTGCCAGTCCCATAGGCGGACAGAACGGTCGTCCCCGCTGGAGAGAAGGCGTTTTCCGTTGGGACTGAATTCAACGCTGTGAACAGGCTGCGTATGACCGGATAAAATGCCAAGCAGATTGCCCGACTTGACGTCCCACAGGACAATCCGGCTATCGGCCCTCCCTGTTGCCAGGATATCTCCGGTGGGATGGAAGGCAATTGTGAAAATTCCTGCGTTGGCCGCATTCATGGTCTCGCCTTCTTCGTCAAGTCGTAGCGTATGGAGAAGGTTTCCAGATGGAATCTCCCAAACATATGCGATTGGATTCTGTTGGTCTCCTGCAGCGACAAGTCTTCCATCGGCGGAAATGGCGGCGATGGTCCGCATTTTCTCCAATTGTCCTTCGAATTCAATTGACAGCTTGCTGTTATTCTCTACATCGTAAAGTTCCATACCGTTGTCATGTCCAGCCAGCAAAAGTTTCCCTGATGCGTCAAATTCCGCGCTCAGAGAATTCCCCTCCATAGGAAGATCGCGAGTGACGTTCATAGTTTCGACATCGTAAAACCGAACTTGGTTTGGGAACGAGACGACAATCTCATTGGTAACAGGATGAAATCTTGCGAGGGACGGGCTATTTCCGACCTTGATCTGTCTCAGAGGTTCGAGTGTGTGGGCGTCCCAGATACCGATGTGTCCTTGCTCCCTACTTCCAGCCGCGACCAGGAGGCTTCCATCAGAACTGAACGCGACCCGTCGCACTTGGTTGAGATCTCCCATTGCCAGGTCGATCGATTCTGCGGGCTCAACGATCTTTTCGTGGCTCCACAGTTTCAAAGTGCCGTCACCCCCTGCAACCAGTAGAGATTTTCCGCCACTCAGGTATCGGATACCCTTCACGGCCGCCCCATTGTGGAGCGTTCCGGTTTCCTGTCCATCCTCGATTCGAATAGCTTTGGCTGTGCCATCGTCACTGCCGGTCAGAAAATAGGAGTCCTCTGGATGAATAGCCACCGATGTTGTAGCCGCGGGCTGCAAAGCCAATTCAAAAACCGGTTCATTGATTTTCTTATGAATGTCCCATAAGGTGACCATACCATTGGAACGCTCGCCGAGAGTCGGAAGTAAAGTTCCTGGGAGATATCCGCTAGCCGTACAGACAAGCCGTGTTGAACTTGAATCAAACGCCATGGAGTTAACAGTTAAAGTTGAAAGGGTGGCAGTTTGCCACATGAATTCCGCTACCGTTTCCCATGTATTCTGGTTGTGGACAGCAATCTGCCCGCCTGCGCCTCCTGTTGCCAGGAAATTCCCATCTGGACTGACAGCCAGTGCTCGAATTTCACCAAGGGGACCTAGAGTTTCTCGTTTAGACACCTCCACGACCTTTGTCGCCTTGATGCCGCTACCAAGAATAACTCCGGTAACAGAGAAATTATCAAACTCCTGGGTGAACGGCCCACTGTGGGCTTCACAGCCAAAAGAAACTATTGTTGGACTTTCACCGAATGGCAGTGATGTATCCGGTTCAGGTTCATGGATCAACACTGTCGATTCATCAAACACAGCTTCGATACCTCCATCCTTATCTACCGTTAGAGAGATATGGTGAAAAGCTGAGGGATCGAAGTTCTCGGGGAGGGGTACATAATAATAAAACCACAGCCCTGTATTCCTAATTCCTCCGAGCTCAAACACTTGCCTTTGTTGGGGCCTCGCATTCATGATTCCTGCGGCCACCGAATGAGGAGGTTGGGCAAGGCCTAATACCATATCAATCTTGTCTTGGGAGCCCCGCCCATCGACAGAAACGGTAATCGGGCATGAAGGATCAAATATCTCCACAGTTCGAAAGCCTGCATTAGACATCGCCGGAGCATCGACTCGCAACAAATGGTTCCCTTCTTTCATGGAATCAACTCCTCGGCGATCAATCCTGTTCCATTTCAGAGTATCCAGACCCCGGGAAAGGTGGGTGCGAGTGAATTCCTCGTCCTCGAAATCAAAGTAAAGCGTCTCGGGTGCGCCGGGCAAGATTTCCGATCCTGACAGCAAGTCTTCCGTCTGCCAAACAAGAGTCCGCCCGATAGAGGATGCCCCATAGACACTTTCCCCGTCCGTGCTGAACCGGAGCGCGGAAACGGGATCCGATACCAATGAATTACTGATCCGTTCCCCGGTTTCGACTTGAACCATCATCAAATGACCTGTGTTGAGCCCGGCCGCAAGAAACTGTCCTTCAGGATGAAAGGCAAGAGCCTTGACGCCGATTTTCTCGGGGTATCGCCATTTCTCTTCTAAAGTTTCGGTGTCCCACAAAACAAGCTGACGGTCCTCTCCAGCAGTGGCAGCCCACTGGCCATCCGCACTCACTTCAAATGCGCGGATGCTTCCTTCGTGCGCTTGCAGACTCTTTTCCTCTACCTGGCACTGCGCCATCAGGTATCCCCATTCCCAATCGCGGTATTCCGGGGGACAGCTTTCCAGCAGAGCGGGGATCTCCTGAGCTTCTCCGAGCTTCAGGCGTGAGGCCGCTAGAGATATGGTTTTGTAGTACTGCTCCAGATCTGCCTTCTTTCTGGCTTCAACCGCTCTTCCCAATGCTTCTTCCGCTACCTTTTTTTCTTCCACCACCTGGAGGAATGAGAAGACACCCACCCCGAGAAGAATGATCAAGGCCAGAGAAGCAGTGACCAAAATGGCTTTGCGCTTGTTCACGAATCGCCACAGGTGTTCGGAGAACTTGTACTCGTAAGCGCCGACCAGTCCATCGCTCTGATACCGCTGAATCTCGTCCGCTAACTCCTTGGCGGTCAGGTAACGGATAGCGGGGTCTTTCGCCATTGCCTTCGCGCAAATGGCCGCTAGTTCCGCCGGAACCTTTGGCTCAAGGCTGCGGATGGGTTCGGGCTCCTCGTGAATAACTTTCTGGATGACTGCCTGGGCGGATTTCCCTTTGAAGGGCGGTTCTCCGGTCAGCAGGATGTAAAGAGCTGCACCCAAAGCGTAGACATCCGTCCGTTCGTTCACCTTGTCGATTTCGCCTTGGGCCTGCTCAGGCGCCATGTAGACCGGCGTCCCGAGCACCTGCCCATAGGCCGTCTTGGCCGCTTCGCCGTCCTCTCCCAACTGAAGCGCATGGACGGTCTTCTCCATGGAATTCTCATGGATGTCTTCCTGGTCCCGCACCTTGGCCAACCCCCAATCGAGCACCACCGTCTCACCAAATTCCCCCACCATCACATTGCTCGGCTTGATATCCCGGTGAATCACTCCCCGGCTGTGGGCATAGGCAATCGCCTGGCATAAGTCAACAAAGTGAGGGAGCAACTCGAGACGCTTTTCGAGGGAACCCGCGTCCTTGATTGCTCTGTTCAGTGTCTTCCCCCGCACCAGTTTCATCGTGTAGTACAGCGTCCCGTCCTGACGCCTGCCCAGCTCATACACTGGCACGATCCCTGGATGGTCGAGCTGGCTGGTGATGCGTGCTTCCTGGAGGAACCTGGCAATCAGCGGAATGCTTGGACTGCTGGGAGACTTGAGGGTGTCGCTTTCGGAATCGATCGGCTCAGGAAGGAGTTCCTTTAGGGCGATGTCACGGCCCAGGTGTTCGTCGTGGACCAGGAGAACTCTTCCCACACCCCCCCGGCCATGCTCGCGGACCTCCTCGTAGCGTCCCGGGGTTTCTTCGACAGCAGGAATCTCCCTGTTATCCAGCGTCGGCAACGATTGAGGACCTTTCTTCCTGTTTTCATCCATTTCCGTAAGGACTTGCGAGCCCTGAAACGACCTTTGAATCGCTTCCTCACCACCCAGCGACTCAAGGGCAGCAGCGGGGTTGCCTCCGCAGGCCTGGATAGTTTCCTCGACAGCCTGGTCGACGATGTTGCGGTCTGCGTCGGTCAGACATCCGGATTGGACGAGATGGTGGGATAGATCACAGGCGGGATCCTTGAGCCACGCATCCGCAGCTTCGGCGAGTCGAGCTCGCGGGGCACGGCTCAACTGGACGGCCAGGGCTCCGAATAGAAGGTCGCGTTCGCGATCTGCCATCGCTCACCTACGTTTTCCAGAGAGAAGAATGCATAAGCGATTATACTACATAAAGAATTGAAGTTGCTTTTCAACTGATCTATAATTTCACCAGAATCCTCTACTACGAAACCGATGCCAAAGTGAAGCAATCAGCCACGAAATAGATGCAAGCTCTTTCAATTGCAGGACTTACAGAAAAAACGTTTCGGAAAAACAGACTAAATCCTCCGGGTGAGTTCTTTCCATATTCTGGAATCGGAACAGCGATTTTTCCAGGAACTGGACTGGCTGTCTTACTTATAGGAGAGTAATCATAGACATGTTCCAATTGACCTCAAAAAACGGACCCTTGAAAGGCCAGAGCTGGCTCATTGGGATAACGCCTCTGGTATTGGGCCGAAGCAGTCAGTGTGATGTGACCCTTTCCGATTCCCTGGTATCGCGGAGGCACTGCGAGATTGTCCTGGAAGGGGAACGAGTCCGCCTGACCGATATGGCCAGCAGCAATACCACGCTGGTCAACGGCGATCCCGTGGACAGCTGTTTCCTGGAGGTGGGAGATGAGATTGCTGTGGGGCAGGCGACCTTCCTGGTCAGCACGGTGACAAACGGTGAGAAGAGCCGGGCCCAAGCCGCCTCGGAAGAATCGACCATCTCCTTGATCGAATCCGAAGCCCTCTACCTCAGCGACCGGGTGAAAGACCTGGTGGCAACCGGCAGGCCGAAAACGATCCAGGACATTGCCAAACTATTCCAGATCAGCCGCCAATTGAGTTCACTTGGGACACCCAGTGAACTGGTTAGTGTATTGGCTGATCATGTGCGCGAGCGACTCAACCCGGATGCATTGTGTCTTGCTCTGGTTGTCGATGCGGGCGAGAAACTCGATATTCAAATGCAGGAAGGGGAATTATTCAATATCTACGACAAGCACCCGTTCGATAGTGCACACGAGGCTGTGTCTGAAGGGAAAGGGATGCTCATTCCAGATGTGGTTCGTTCGGAGGGAAAGAAAGAGGTGATCTACTCGCTTCTTGCCCCCATGGCTCTCAGCGGTCACCCCATTGGTGTTATTTGCGCCCAGACCGGAAGCCCTCACGGTGTGTTCGATGAAGGCGACCTGGAGTTTCTCGTTGCATTGGCTCGGACGGCCGCGCCCTATTTTCGTGCGCTTGAACAAATCGATAGACTGCGGTTTGAAAACGAACTCCTGCGCAAAGAGTCATCGGAGGAGCACACTCTGATCGGTGAGGATGATCGAATTCGTCACGTTCGAACCACCGTCCGCACGGTGGCGCCGTCTGACCTGAATGTCCTTATTCTCGGTGAGACAGGAACGGGCAAAGAGTTGGTCGCGCACATGGTGCACAACCTCTCCCCCCGAGCCGAGAAAGCGTTTGTCGTGGTCAACTGCGCGGCCATCCCTTCGGAGCTTTTCGAAAGCGAATTGTTCGGGTACGAGAAGGGCGCTTTCACTGGAGCGACACAACGGAAGATCGGGCAGATCGAGTTGGCGCACGAGGGGACCCTATTGCTGGATGAAGTGGGGGATCTCAGTCAGGAAAACCAGGCCAAGCTCCTCAGGGTAATCGAAGAAGGAAAGTTCCGACGTCTGGGATCCCAAAAGGAAACTCAGGTGAATGTTCGCATCGTTGCCGCGACGAATAAGGAATTGACTGAGCTGTTGAGCGGCGGCGCCTTTCGGACCGACCTTCTTCACCGCTTGAATGCTATTACGATCCAGATCCCGTCTCTTCAGGAACGCCGTTCGGATATTCCCCTGTTAACCGAACACTTTTTCGACCGGGGACTCCGGAACGCGAAGCGGCCGATCCAAGGGATCGCACCCGAAGCGATTGACTATCTCACCAACAGGCCCTGGCCGGGCAATGTGCGGGAACTCCGCAATTGTATTGAGCGTGCCATCACGATGACCCGGACCGACATGATTCAAGTGGAAGACCTCCATCCAGACTATCCGGGCTCAGCTCCGTCCACGAAGGATGGAGAAGGCGATTTGCTTCCCCTCGAAGTGATGGAGAAGCAGCATCTCGAGCGAGTGCTTAGCTACTGCCATGGCAAAGTGGGCAAGGCCTCCAGGATCCTCCGAATCGGCCGCAGCACCCTCTACAACAAGATCGCTTCCTACAACATTAAGATCTGACCTGATCCGCGGACAACCTTCCCCGTTTGAGCCTTTCCGAGAACTTCCCAATAGCTGGACTGTCCAGACACTGCTGTCCAGTTTCTGGAATCTGGACAAGAAAGAGGGCTCTGCAATTTGCCGCAACGACGTGCAGTTCACTCTGCAACATATTATTCCATAAGCAATTACAAACTTTGTCTTCTCCGATCATTCCGTCCGGCACGTCGCTTGCCCTATAAGAGGACCGTGACCGAAAACTGATTTGGCAGGCTCTCTAGTTCTCGTTTCCACCGCCTGGAGGTTCAGGCTTGCTGAGCCGAAACGAGGTTCAGGTCCGAGCGAGGGGGGACAAAGGCGATGGCGAAAGCCCAAACCGTTGATCGGCGCGCCCATGGGGAACGAAGGCGAATCCATTCGCAGGTCCTGAAGCTACTGACCAGCTCTGGATCCATTGTCCGGAGCCTGGCCATGGACACAAATGGCAACGGTATCGGCATTCTCGTCGAAGGAAAAGTCAAGAAAGGACACAGGATCACCCTGATGGTGTCCCCCACCGGCCAACATGCCCCTTGCAAGTATCTCTGCGCCGTGAAGTGGGCGAAACGTCAGGGAGGCGGTCACTTTCTAGCCGGCCTGGAGATAGTCCAGAGCCCCAAATGCGAAGGCTGCCCTCTGAGGTAGCCTATCGTCAGTTGCCTCGGCATTCCGGCTCATCGGATTTCATAAGGTAAATGACAATCGACAAATCATGCGGCAACGACAGATGGGAGGACGAGATCCCCAAGCCTTTGGATGGTGCACGAAAGGAGCACATCGAAAAGGCTCTGAAAGCCACGAGCCACGATCTGGACAAGGCAGCAGATGTACTCGAAATTTCGGTATCTCGATTGGAGCGGCTGATGAAGAAGTTGGAAATTCGAAACAAGTAAAGCGGAATGGTATGGAAGCGATTGCGAAAAAGAGTGCAGGGCCAAATCACAGAACCTTATATCCCAACGTGATGCTGCTGCCCGATTCAGGAACTGTGATTCATGGGCAGATACTGGAGATGAACCAGAACTCACTCTGCATAGCCGCAAACCAGCCGGTAAGAAAGGGAGAAACAGTGACATTGATTATTTTCGGCAGTAGCGGCGGTTCGCCGGAGAAAAGACGCTGTCAGGTGATGTGGGTGGAACGAAAAGAGAAGGGAACGTATCAGGCTGGATTGAAAGCCATTTAGACTGCGATTGACATCCACTTCGCTTTACTTGTCTGGAGGATGTAGATCAATTCGCCAAAGATGTTGCAGAATCTTGACCGAGCCGCTATCCCGGACCATTTTCCCTCATTTTGGCCCATTTTAGAGCGTGTTTCATCAAAAATTCGTCCAAAGGTCCACGGCCTTTCTTAAGGTAACAATATACTTGACGCATCACACTTTCCGTGGTACAATTAGATTAGAAACACGGAAAGGAGGTTGTGATGAGGAAGGAAGCTCAAGAACCACAAACACTTATAGAGGCTATCCGCTATTTTTCAGATCCCGAGACTTGCCATGATTTTGTTGTGGGCCTTCGGTGGCCGAACGGAGTCGCGTGTGTCCATTGCGGGACAAAGAATGTAGGCTTCATCAAGACACGCCAAAGATTTCAGTGTAAAGGGTGCCGTCGGCAGTTTTCCGTGAAAGTCGGGACCATTTTTGAGGATAGCCCCATTCCGCTTGATAAATGGCTGGCCGCATTTTGGATGATTGCTAACGCCAAGAATGGAATTAGTTCATATGAGATACACCGTGCGATTGGGGTCTCTCAGAAGAGTGCATGGTATGTGCTTCACCGGATTCGCCTTGCCATGCAAACGGGCACATTTAGGAAGCTCTCAGGCGAGGTTGAGGCCGATGAAACATATATAGGTGGCAAGGCCCGGAACATGCATCCCGGAAAGCGCAAGGCTAAAGGGCGCGGGGCTGTTGGCAAAGCGATAGTCATGGGATTATTGGAGCGGCATGGCGAAGTTAGAACCAAGGTAATCCCGAACAGCAAAAAGCGAACTGTCCAGAAGGAAGTCAGAGAAAACGTTGAGGTGGGATCTGAAGTTTTTACCGATGCGCTTTCATCATATGACGGGCTTGCGTCTGAGTTTGCACACGACGTCATTAACCATGCGGAATGTTACGCAAAGGGAAAGGTACATACGAACGGACTGGAAAATTTCTGGAGTCTCTTGAAGCGGGGGATTAAAGGAACATACGTGAGCGTTGAGCCCTTTCATCTTTTCCGGTACTTAGACGAACAAGCATTTCGCTTTAACACACGGAAGCGATCAGATTGGGATCGCTTCCAAACTGCCCTTCGTCAGATTGTTCAGGGGCGTTTGACTTACGCTTCGTTAACTGGTAATATTCCCTGAGAAGGGCGAAAGAAAAGCGAAAGGCAAGGCCGAGGTAGATCTATTAGATCTAAACAAAACAATGAGGGGTGATTTGACATGGCGGCAAGCAAATCAAAATTAAAAGAGCTTGTTTTGTTTATTTGTAAGCTGTCAAAAGACGACCCGAATTTCGGGTCAACAAAGCTAAATAAGCTGCTTTTCTTTTCCGATTTTTGGCGTTATTGGCTTCATGGGAAGTCAATAACGGGAGAAGAGTACCAGAGGCTTCCCTACGGACCGGCTCCTAGGAAGTTGCTGCCCTTGATCCGCGATTTAAAGAGCAAGGGTGAACTTCGGATCGAGCAGGAATCCTGTGCTAAATACACCCAGAACCGCCCAATTGCGGAAAGAGAACCAAAGCTTGGGGTCTTTTCGGCGGACGAAATAGGTTTTATAACCGCAACGGTCCGTCAAATGCGGGGCTATAATGCAACTGGGATAAGCGAATTTTCCCATCTATTTGACGGATGGAAACTTGCACAAGAGGGAGAAACTATCCCTTACGAAGTAGTTCTTGTGGGAGATAGGCCCCCTACGGACAAGGAGCAAAAACGGGGTTTGAAACTTACGCGAAAAGCGGAAGGGTGTTTGGGCTGTGGGGCTAAGGCAGCGTTTTAGGGGGCCGGGAAGGATTCGGACCGTTATAAAAGAACTGGAATTTGAGGAATCTCTGGCAAGAATTGTGGTCGACGCCAGAGAGGCCGATGACTTCGTCCGGGGTGTTGAGTGGGACCTTGCCAGAAACCCAGTCGGGGGATGGCCTATCGGTGAAGGTTCGCCTGTTTGGTTTATACCAATCCGGGAACTCGTCGATTGGTTGCCTGTGTTAGTGATTTACTATACATTTGACGAAAACAATGTTTGGCTATTGGATATCGATATTTCTGAACACCCCCAAGTGGAAGAATAGATGAAACGGAACCAAGCAGGGCGGGTATCCAAGAAGGGCGCGTTTGAAGAATTCAGGGGTTTTGCACGTCGATTGATTGGGGTCCCCAAAGAAGAAATAGATAAGAAGATGGATGACTACCGAAACGAAAAGGAAATCAAGGCGAAGCCGAAGGAATGATTTCTTTTTCCTCTCCTTGATGCGTCAAGTATATTGTTACCTTTCTTAATGTATTACGGACCCTGGCGCGCGCAGACCGTCGTGGTCTGCATATTGCCATGAATGAGCAACTACGGACAATGCATTGACAGGAAGAAGGAAATATCCTAATCTGGCACATATTCACATGATTTTGAGGCTTTATAACCTCCGACATTTGGACTAACGGCCTGCTCACCTTCCACAGTGGGAGAAGGCAATGATGACAATGGCGCAGTCGAAGCAACCTGCTTATGGCGGGTATATTCTGCTGCGCTTTTTCTTTTGCGGGCAGGTCAGGACTCAAGGTCCTGTGACTGGAATCAACAATTAAGCGGAAAGGAGAGTGCCTATGATGAAAAACATCTGAGATCGTCTGAACGTTTGACCTTACAGGGTCACTCGATTAGTGGTATGAAACCATAAGTCGAAAAAAGACCCTTTAACATAGATTGTCCGTTGGGCTGGACAGAAAGAGGTTCGAAATGTATTCGAAGAAACTATATAGGATTGATTCAGCACACAAGCTGAGCACGGAAAAGTTGACAGGTCCGTCACTTTGGGTGGTATGCGCGGCTACGGTGGCCCTTGTCACCTGACTACTTATTCCTGCCACAGCTAATGCTGCTGTGTGGTTTGTTGACAAAGACAACATTTCCGGTACGGAGGACGGCACGTCGTGGGCCACGGCCTTCACCACCATCCAACCCGGCATCGACGCCGCTTCCGTGGCAGGTGGAGGTGAAGTCTGGGTCGCGGAAGGTATTTATGACGAACCCCGCACCAGCCCGAACGCCGACCCCAGTGGTGTTGACACGGGCTCTGTGGTCATGAAATCGGGTGTGAGTATCTACGGCGGCTTCGTGGGAACCGAAACTGCCCGTTCCGAGCGAGACTGGGAAATCCATGTCACCACTATTGACGGCTCCACCTCTCGTGGTGGGTCACCTGCCTACCATGTATTAGCTACTAGCGGAAACGCGAGGTTAGATGGCTTTACTATCACTGGTGGTAATGCGAACGGTCCAAGTTGGAGTGGCCAAGGTGGCGGAATGTTCAACAGCAGTTCTTCTCTGACTCTGGCCAACTGCACATTTCTGAACAATGCGTCCAATTTCACTGGCGGGGCGCTCTTCAACCGTTCCGATGCATCTCCGACAATTACGAACTGTTCCTTTATTGACAACTTCGCAGGAACCTCCGGAGGGGCCATAGCCAATGACACCCGCAACAATCCTACTCTGACGAACTGCTCCTTTATTGGAAACTCTGCAGGAATCGAGGGCGGCGCGATTAAGAACAATAACAACTCCTCGCCGACGTTGACGAACTGCTCTTTTTTTAACAACTCTGTGATCAATTCAGGGAGACCCGACTTCGCTTTCGGCGGCGCTATTGCCAACGAAACTTTTTGCTCCCCGACGCTGACGAACTGCTCCTTTTTCGGTAACTTTACGAGCGGCGATGGGGGTGCCCTCCGAAGTTCTGGTAATTCCTTCCCGACGCTAATTAATTGTATCCTCTGGGGTGACAGCCCTCAGGAAATCTCTGGCAACTCAGTCCCAACAGTGTCCTTTTCCCTCATACAGGGTGGTCATGCAGGTACCGGCAATCTTGACATGGACCCATTGTTTATAGATCCCGAGAACGGCGACCTCCGCATCTTCTTGGAGTCGCCGGCTGTCGATAGTGGCACGTCTGATGGAGCACCAAACGACGATATCCGGGGTGTTTTGCGGCCCCAAGGGGCTGGTTGGGATATGGGCGCCTACGAGTGGACAGATGGCGACTCCATGTCGAATATCGATTCTTTGGTCGACATTGACCCCGACAAGGTCAACAGGAACAGCCATGGACAGTGGGTGACTGTGTATATCGAGTTGCCAGTAGGATCTGATGTGTATGCCATCGACTTCGGCACAATTGCTATTACGGGACTGTTCGGTGTAAGTTGTGATCCCAACTACACGCAATTTGCTGATCTCAATTTCACGCCGCAGGTTGGAGATCATGACGAGGATGACATTCTTGATCTGACCGTGAAGTTTGACCGCCAAACACTACAAGCATACCTCTGCGAGGATGATGTCGAGATCAGGATCGAAGGTGATCTAACTACTGGTGAACATTTTAGTGGTGTTGATGGCATACGAGTGAAATGATCTGACTTGGGAGATCCATAGAACGGGTCTCCATAAAGAGATTTCGGCCGCAAGAAAGTCACTTTGGGCAGCGCTGGGGAATTATCCTGGCGCTGCTCTTTTTATTTGGGGCCGTGGAGTTGACTCATTCATCAGGAAATCCTGCAGATCTTCGACAGCAGATGTCTGCTCCGAAAGAAAAGGCAAAGGCGATGGCCGTACCTACACGATAACCATCGTCGCCGAGGATTCAACCGGAAACACGAGCTCGGCGCAGGTACAGATCATCGCGCCCCATGATAAGGGGAAGAACTAGGCATCTAATAACTCGTGTTCCAGCGGCAGGTGGCATTGGAAAACTGCCTGCCGCTGGTCGGGGTCTCTGCCTTTGAGACGGGAGAGCGACTCCTCATACTTTTTGTTGATGAATGGGCTGCTAACCTCCCATATCGCCCATCGCCTGTGAGTCACTTGAAGGCTGCACGGAGGGGAATCGGTGTTAGTAAGAGCTTGCAGGTTCTCATTGTTAGGATGCGAAGGGATATCGGGGTCGAGAGTAGGTGTGCGAATCGTTGAGGTCAATGCCAATCAGCAATTCGGGAACCCAATTCCCGCAAACATAGGTGTGACTTCGCTCAGTTCTGTCTTGTGCCCTCTGTTTCGAGCATCTCCGCATACTCTTCAGGAGTTAAGTCCGGCATAGTTTTCAGAAAAGCTACAATCGGCCAGAGAATCGGTTCGGGATGGGTTGGCCCATAGGCGGGCATACCTGTCATCTTGATTCCATTCTTCACAGTCCAGAAAAGTTCGGCCTCTGTGAGTTTTCCGGCTCACTTCCTTTATATCAGTTTATCTGGTTAGTCAGTGGCTTGGGCAGAGACTGGCGCATTTCCTTTATGTTCAGTCTGTGAAAGGGAGACAAGATTCATACCGCACTTCGGACATTTGCCAGGATTATCAGATCGAACATCCCAGTGTTCTCCCATTGGACAAGAATAGAGCTCACTTTCAGCGGTCTGGGTCTGAGCACCCTGCAAATCCTGCTGAGTTTGCTCGATAGAACTTTGCTGATCTGGGGGGAGCTCCACTTTACTGCCTCCTCGTCCACAGCTGAAGACGAAAAGGCAAAGGAGCACAACAAGGGTGGCACCTATGCTGATTGAGCGGATTTTCATTTGTGATTTCCTCCTTCTCTCTTAAGTGAATTTGGCTGACCCAAATAGGGGGAGCGGCCATTGAGCTGCCCACCGATAAGAAGTGAAACATTCTGCTCCTCTTCCTTTCTTCGATTGGACTTGCAAGTTTCCCATCCAGATTCGGTAGGCTTTCGCTTACTGCTATCTTGGAGAGCCCAAACAACCCAGATAGCCCAGAATCCTTGCCTCGTCATCTAAGAACAAATCGAGGAACTCACCCCATTGCAACCTGTGTGCCGAATAGCAACGTCCTTATGGGGCTTTTCCTTGGGAAGCAGTTAAGTAACTGCAAGATAAGTAGTTGATACATCCCCTCTTAATTCCCTTGACGCGAAATGCAAACTCGAGGAGAACGGCCGAGCTGAGGAGCGCGATGGTGAAATGAACGAGAATTGGATGAAGCTCAACCAGCGAAATCATAAATACTCATCCCTAAAGAGAGTGAGAGAGAAGGAGGGGGGATTCCTTCTCTCTCCACCGACCTTCTCCTACTTGGTCTTCCGATAGAAGAAGGTTTCCATGTTGGTTCTGGGGGCGCTTCTGGCTGCATAAAGTTCCCACCCATCGCCGCAAAGCTTCTCACACTTCTTCTCGAATGTGCGAAATCCGTTGTCTCCTTCTATATGAGCTTTGACTCGCTTGTAGGCAAACTTGGTTGTATCCCGCGCAGTGACATAGCCCAATGAATATATCTTGGTCGGACCTGTCAACCGCTCGCATATGGAGGAAGCCCCTTCCATCTTGCCGGCAGAGGCTGTCCCCATGTGGGTTTCCCCACCTTTCTCCGCGGCGATTGCTCCGAAGGAGAAGCCCGCCAGGACCAGTCCAAGGAACATAAAAGCTAATGCGAAGATTCGTATACGCATGTCCACCATCTCCTTTCCCGATCGGTTCCGTAGTAAAACTACGTCGTGATCCTCTTTGAACATTCGGGATCCGGACACCTTTGGAATTTTGTTTCCGAGATCCTTTACCGTTACCCCATCAGTCCTATTCCTCTCAACTGTTGTGCCATGTATACGCAACTAACGTGCCGAATATCTTGGATTAAGAAGGAGTTTCGAACCGTCCAGCCTAAATAACAGCATGACAACGACTTGAGAGTTCCTGTCGTGGTTGAGGCACTGAGTTCTTTCTGATTGGAGGTTTCTAAGCGGTGTACCATATCGGCCAACCTGTACCAGTCTCCGTTGGATGGCCAACAATCGTACCGACACCAGAGGACGATACGGAGCAATTAGAATTCTTTCCTGTGTGTCCAAGAGGGGCTCAAACCAGCATCAAAACAACGGGATGACGGTTGGGATAGGAGCCGTCAGAATTCAAGAGCGCAGCTGGGACGAGAGTTGCTTCTTCATTTCTGCGTCGGTAGAGTATTCGCAAGGTGCCGGAATGAAGTTCGGCTCGTTTATCCTTTCCGTAAGCTTCATTTGGTGCTTTCCGAAGCATAAACAATGACGGGAAGGTATCTTGGAATGACTTTTTAGAGAACAGCGGAGTGAAAGAAGGCCGATGGATCCGTCCAGACGAGGACGCATATCCCTACTCGTGGTGTCAGTAGCCATTTTGACGGCAGCACACTTCTCGGTAGGTAGCACCACCCACCAACAGCATGTAATCCATGTCATTTTGCGTGGTCTATACCTGCTTCCCATAATCGCTATGTCTGTCTGGTTTGGATTGCGGGGAGGTGTGGCGGGTGCTTTCCTGATCAGTTTGGTCTACTGCGGTCATATTTTGATTTCATGGCCCGGTCGACCTATGGAAAACATAAATCAGTTCGCAATGATCGCGGTATACCTGCTCGTCGGCATTATCTCGGGCACACTGGTCAACCTGCAGGAATGCGAAAAGGACCGTCGGCTCAAGGTGGAACGCGAGGCCCAACGCAATGCGGTCATTCAAGGGATCGCCAGCCTTTCCAATGCGCTCCGCGCCCGCGAAGAGAATGCGATGCTGCACAGCGAGCAGGTTGCGGCCCTGGCTGTCGAGATCGGAAAGCGCACGGGGCTGCCTGACGAGAAACTCGAGTTGCTTCGCTTGGCTGCCCTCATCCACGACGTAGGCAAGATAGGGATACGAGACGATGTGCTATTCAATCCAAATAGACTCACTCCTGAGGAAAGGAAGGCCGTGGAACGACATCCGACCCTTGCAGCGGAGATCCTCAGACCCATACAAGCTGCCGACGAAATTGTCGAGATCGTCCTGGATCACCATGAAAACCTCGACGGTTCGGGCTATCCGAGAGGACTCCGAGGCGAGCAAATCCCATTGGAGGCGCGAATTCTCAGCGTAGCTGATGTTTTTTCCGCGCTGACGGAGGAACGTACTTACAAGTCTCCGATGAGCGCCGGCGAAGCGATGGATATCATCGAATCCATGGCGGGAGAGAAGCTCGATGCGCAAATCGTTGAAACCCTTCGACAGATCATCAATGAAAAAGAGGATTGCGTTTGATAATCTATCCATCACTGGGTCTCCTGGGTAGGCGATCCGTCGACCATGGAGCGGCGAGTTCTCAAACTTCTATCTTATTATGTCTGCTCTGCGGAAGACTTATTGCCTCCTTACCAATGAAAGTCAATGATGGTCCCCATCGTGATGGCCCGAAAACATCCCAAATGAAAGGCCGCCCATAGTCAGCATCAAGAACCACATGATGACCATTGAAAACAAATCAAACATTCTGTGCCTATTCCTTTCTTTAGCCTGCCTTCGTGGATTTATCCTCGCCCATGTCAATGAGGTCTCCCAAGTCCTTGGCGCGAACTACCGAGCCTCTGCAAATAGGTCAGGATCCTCGCTTCGTCGTCTAAGGACAAACCTATAAACTCAATCCCGGCAGCGACCGGCCATCCATTCTCCTCTTGTGATGCCCTGCACCAGACCACAGTGGCGTTACAGTATACGGGCCATCCATTATCGGGCAAATTCAAGATTCCCTTGACTTGGGTCTGAGACTTCAAGCTTTGAGAGAGGAGAATTGCCGCCCCCTTCCGGCTTAGGTCGCAAACCTCTCCAGGCAACGATCGACTTCCGTTCGCCTCTATGGAAGCTTCCTGAATCCAGACCTGAGCGCGTGCCACCTCCCTCTTATTTTCATTCTGGGTCTCTATATGGGACAATTCCATCAGGGGTATTTCCTCCGATACATGGCTATGACCTGATTAAGACCTGAACAGGATCTTGAGCTTTAGTCTCTTTCTGTTGTGGATTTTCCGGCCCTCTCACTAGTCATTACACCGCCCCAAGAGTCCGATAGAAGAAGTCGTCACTTCCGTTCTTGATAGACTGAAGTGATGCGCCATCACCGCTTTGAGCATCCGCAACTTCCTCCCGTTGCACAGGCTGCGGCATCGGGGCAATCAGTACTGCCGCAAAGCATCTTCAAAAGTGTGACGCAAATGAGATCAGCCGCCTTGTAAAGATCTTCGTAGGTCTCGCCCTCAACGACTATTTTCCCATCGCCGATAACCGACACCCTGGTCGTGGTGGCACCGCTTTTGGGCCCCTTTAATTGGATTATTGGGGACCCGGGCGTAGCGTCTTCGAGGGTCTTGACGGGTAGAATACTTGCAGAATTCACCGCAGGGGATTCTGTCTGTTTGGTGTATGCAAGACCTCCGAATTTTGTCCGATTGACAATGTTAATATACCGCTCTATGTCGGCAGCTGCCGGCATGACCTCTTCCCACTCCTCCGGATTGATAAGAATGGTGGTTTTCATCACTTCCTTCCCCAACATTCCGTACAGGAGCGAGGTGTTCTTCTCTAATTTGGTCTGCCCGGGCGCCTCGAGCAAAACCTCTAGCGCTTCGATAGGAGAGGCCTTGAAAGCGAATCGCGCTTGCCCAATGTCAAGGCTGTAGTAGTCCTCCTGGTCATCATAAATGACTTGTCCTGTATACTTGCCGAGACTCAGCGTTCCTAAGTCTGCCCCGATCGCAACTGGATTCGCGTCCGCCTGTATGGATAAGTTTCGAGGTCGCATGGAATAGATTCCGGCAACCGCCGAAGAGATGAGTAAAACAACGACAACAACCTGGATCGTGGACATCCATTTTTTCATGTCACTAGCCTCCCCTCAGTGAGTCTCAGATTCCTGTGGGCAAAATCCGTTATTGAGTTGTCGTGTGTGACCAACAGGATGGTGATTCCCCTGTCGTTCAGCTCCTTCAGACAACCCATCACTTCCAGCGCATTCCGCTCGTCCAGATTCCCTGTCGGTTCATCGGCAAATACTATTTTGGGGTCATTAGCCAGGGCCCTGGCGATAGCCACTCTCTGCTGTTCTCCGATGCTGAGAGTGGACGGAAAACTGGCAGCCTTGTCTTTCAACCCAACTCGTTCCAGAAGTTCATTCGCCAGGTTTCGCTGGTTGTGATTCTTCTTTCCTCCCAGATACAGCGGCACTTCGATATTCTCAATCGCCGTGAAATAGTTGATCAAATTGAAGGATTGGAAGATGAATCCGAAATTTTCTCGCCGAAAATCGCTCCTGTCACGGGAATCCAAGTCGTAAAGGGAGACCCCCTCAACGACGACCTCCCCCTGACACGGCGTGAGCAACCCTGCAAGAACGTTCAAGAAGGTCGTCTTTCCACTGCCACTCGGACCCGTGATGGAAACGAATTCCCCGTCCTGGACATGGAGCTCCAGGTCTCTCAAAGGAGCTACATCTCCGTAGGATTTGGCTAGTCTTTTTACTTCAATCACGTTCATAGCTCCCTTAGCGCATCGACGGGGTCGAGCCTGGATATTCTTCTGACAGGAAAAATGCAGGAAATGAGTGCCAGGGCGAACGATATCAAAAGAGCAATCGGCAAAAGGGAGGAAATTGGCGCCACCGTTGCCTCTGCGATCATTGGTCCCATGAAAATGGAGAGGCCGGTACCCAAAAGCCAGCCGAGACAGCCCCCAATGCCGGCGAAAACCATCATCTTGGCAATGAAAATGCCCTGTATCCTTCTCGCAGGCATCCCCATTGCCATCAAGATTCCGATTTCACGCCGCCGTTCATCGACCGAACTGGACATGTAGTTGGCGAGAAGGGCTAAACAGAGACCGAGTATTACCAGATAGACCATGACTGTGAACTTCTCGATTTTTTGAAGCGTGCCCATCTGGGCCTCGGCGATCTGTCTCACCAAAACCACGTCTGCATCAGCCGGTAGAACATCATCAATATCGTTGGCCACATCATTGATATTCATGGCCTTGCAAGCGATGCAGCTTGTCGAAACCTCGATCAGGTTTGTCATGCCTGGTTTTTGAACCAACTCCTGCAACGTCGGAAGGGAGACAAACCCCATGAAGTCATCCGGAGAGCCTGTCTCGTCGAGTGTTCCGCTGACTTTGAAACTCCGACCGTCTAGCCGAATCTCGGACGTATCGTTCCCAAGGCGAGCCGCAGCATAATGGCCCAGCAGGACTTCGCCTTCGGCTGGAAATTGCTCTCCAATGACCTTCTTTTCTACCGTCCACCAGGGTTTCGCCTTCATCTCGTCGGGCATAATGCCGACTACTTGCAGACTTTCACCATTCACCGGGAATCGTTCATATAGTTTAGGAGAGACGGCCACCAGCATCTGGCTGTGTTCGATGGAATTAATCTTGTCGACGTATCTTTGCGGCAGGAGCAGTCCCCCCCCGACGGCGTCCGAAACCGCCTCCGACATTGCGCCCTTTGGCCGAACAAGGATATTGGCGCCAAACCTCAGAAGTTGCTCCTTGGCCTTGTCATGGAGCGCTTTGTTGATGGTCTGGCACGCGACGAAGATGCCGGTCGCCAACAGTATGAACAGCAGCCCCGCCAAGGATTTTCTTTTTCTCCGGAGGCTTTCTTTGGTTACAAAATCGAGTGTGCGCATTGATTTCTGCCTGGGTTCAGAGGGAAACGTAAGAGAACGGAAAAAGTTTACGGGGGGGGGCCTATCCGGCCCTCCCCTGCTGACGTATTCCTCCGTTGCCACCTTCTTGCCCGATCTTGACAATTCTTGTTTGGTGGTCTAGGAGGTTGATAACAAGGTCGGGCAAGCCCGAGTGAATGTCCTCCAAGCAGTCGTAAAGTTCGTCGAGCACTTCGAATGTTTCGTTTTCTCCCTGGCTCCCGGAAATCTCCGCCATCCTTTTGCTTAGATAATAAAGTGCCCCTTGAAAGCCGAAGTCGATTTCCTTGAACCATTGGCCGTTGAGGTCGGTCTCTGCGAATCTCGAACTCAGAATATTCGGCATTATTACAGAGTCCTCATTAGACGGGAGACTGGTACCGGCGCAGTTGTCCCGTCTATTTCGAAACCAGTCGAGAACGCTCCAAATAAGCATGGATTCATTCCTTTCCTTCCGAATAACAAATCAATGAACATGAGGCCCGCGGTAATGGACCAGGCTCCTGTAATGGACCGGGTCCCCGCCTTCCGGCAAATCCATCCGAATGTCCACAGGGGCCTGAGGTCTGAATCGTTGTCTCAGCAGGACCCGAATCCCCAGTTCACTGCGGTCACTGGAGGTGTCTCAATTCGAAGAACTCCAAAGTTTGTTACACGCAATTGCAACCTGTGTGCCGAATAGCAACGTCCTTATGGGGCTTTTCCTTGGGAAGCAGTTAAGTAACTGCAAGATAAGTAGTTGATACATCCCCTCTCAATTCCAGAACAAGCGCCGCCTATAAAAAGCAGGGAACATGGAGTCCCAATTGGGACAAGTCGTACGGCGACAAATGGGACACCCATCAGCACCTCTCCAGAAGTCATGCTTACCCTTGAGGGCGGGGACTTCCTATGGGCGAAATGCCCATTTGAAAGATCCCGAGGCGATCTGTTTCATCAGCCGGCGTGTGAATAACACCCATGTCCCATATAAACCGAAGAAGTCCCATATGGTACAATCAAGCTGATATGGAACGAGCGCTATGTCTATTCTCTTTTTTCCTGCCGGTCCGTATCGTATTGATTTACAATGGATTATGTGAGAATCCTTGTGGTCGGGTGGATCTGGCACGCTCTGTGCTCTGAACAGCCGCAACGCCCGTTCTCAACAAAATGATGGAGGAGGGGGAAAAGTGATTAGATTTGCATGGCGATTGATTCTCTTGTCGGCTATTGGTTGTTGGTCCTCGTGGGCTGGTGGCGAGGAACAGTCCTCGCCAAGAGTGAAGTTGGAGGACCTGGTCCGAGAAGCTCTCGAAAACAACCCAAATACTGTTGCTGCGGAAAGGCGATGGACGGCGGCGAAGGAAAGGGTTCCTCAAGCGGAGGCTCTGGATGATCCAATGTTCGGGTTCACCCACTTCGTGGACGAAGTCGAAACGCGTGTGGGACCCCAGGAGAACATTGTCAACCTGGGCCAGAAATTCCCTTTCTATAGGAAGCGGGATCTCCGGGGGGATATCGCGAGACGGGAAGCCGACATAGCGGAACAAGACTATGAGATTGTCAAGCGGGAGGTCATTGCGGACTTGAAGAAGACTTTCTACGAGCTGTGGTGGAACTACCAAGCTACGGAGATCAACCAAGCGGAGCAGGACGTGTTGGGACGGCTCGAGCGCGTGGCCCAGATTAAGTATGGGACGGGGCAAGCCACCCAGCAGGATGTGTTGAAGGCCCAAGTAGAGATATCGCGCTTAGAGGATCGCCTGCTTGTCTTGGAACAGCAAAGGGAATCTCTTGTGGCCATGCTAAACAACCTGCTCAACCGTCCACCGAGCACACAGGTTGGGGGGCCTGAAGATCCCCTCGTAGAATCGTTTGATTATGATTTGAAAACGCTCCGGGGCTTGGCTGGTGAACACCGCCAGGAGATCAAGGCCGCCGATTATGGAATTGAGCGGTGGGAAGCCGCCGTCAAATTGGCGAAGAAGAACTACTTCCCGGATATTACCCTGAACGCGAGCTGGATCGACATTGGGCATAGGCCCGGCGGGGATCGCTTCCCCTTGAGGGGGAATCCCACGCTGAGCCTGCCTAGCGGGATGGCTGCTTACGGAATCATTCCCAATCCCGTTCCTGCACCGCCCCGGACCGGGGATGATGCCTTCACTATCGGGTTCAGCATCAACGTGCCGATTTGGCTGGGAAAACTGAGGGCTGGAGTTCGGGAGGCATCCGCGCGAAAGCAAGCCAGTGAATTTTTAAAAATGAATGTGATCAATCGCACGATGTTCGAGGTGGAAGACTTTTATCAAAAGGTTGATACCGCCTGGAAAATTGTTTCTCTCTATGACGAACGCCTTATACCTGAATCGCGGCAATCTTTGCAAGCGGCCGAGGCCGGTTATGAGACCGGAGGGGTGGATTTCCTGGACCTTCTGGACAGCGAACGGACCTATCTGGTGATTCGCCTCGGGCGCGACCGGGCTTTGACGGACTTTCATCGGGGGATATCAGATTTAGAACGAGCGGTTGGCATTCCACTGAATGGAGAAATGCCGCCATCCGCAGAACCGAAAAGGATGGAATCGAACGATGTCGAATGAACCGGAAAAGAAGCAGCCTCGTGGACCCTTTTGGAAGGGGTTTCTGAGCGCCTCCGCTATCTTTCTGATTGTAATGATAGGGGCAGGTCTCTTCCTCTTCCGCAACGAGATATTCATCAGGTCTTCCCATGAAAATGAGATGGTTGCAGAATCAAAACAGTTGTATTCATGCGGCATGCACCCCGCGGTCATCCAGGAAGGACCCGGCGAGTGTCCCATCTGCGGGATGAACCTGACTCCCATCCAATCGCAGACTGATGAATCCTCCTCCTCGTCCGAGAGCGGTGAGAGAATAATCAAATATTGGCAGGCGCCCATGGATCCGACTTACATAAGAGATGAGCCCGGGAAATCTCCGATGGGGATGGACCTGGTTCCTGTCTATGAAGACGAACTCCCTGATGCTTCGGGCGGAACTATCCGAATCAACCCGGCAGCGCGACAAAACATGGGAGTCCGCACCGCTGCTGTCGAACGTACCCTTCTGACAAGGGTATTCCGAACGGTGGGGCATCTGGACTATGACGAAAACACCCTGGGGACCGTCACCACAAAGATCAGCGGGTGGATCGAGAAGCAGTACGTGGAAGAGACGGGGGCCCAAGTGGAAAAGGGGGATCCCCTGTTCGAAATTTACGCGCCGGAACTGGTGGCCGCTCAGGAGGAATATCTTCTGTCTTTGGAACGGGAGGGAAGTGCTTCTTCTGCCAGGAGTGAGACCCAATCCTTGAGTGAATCCTCCAGAAGGAAACTGGAATACTGGGATATTTCCGAGGAACAGATCCAAGAATTGGAAGAGACCAAGAAGGTTAAGAAAACCCTGACGATTTATTCCCGCTTTACCGGCATTGTGACCCACAAGACTGCGGTCGAGGGAATGTATGTGAAGGCAGGAGAGGCCCTCTTCCAAATGGCCGATCTGTCCAGGATCTGGGCCTACGTCCACATCTACGAATATGAGCTTCCCTGGATTAAAGAGGGTCAGAAAGTCCTGATGGAGCTCCCGTATGAACCTGGCAAGGTCTACGAGGGAACAGTGTCGTTCATCTATCCGTATCTGGACAAGAAAACACGGGATGTAAAAGTACGGCTGGAATTCCCCAATCCCGATCTTGAACTCAAGCCGGAAATGTATGCCAACGTCCGGATCGAGTCGGAACTGGACGAGCCCGTCATCTCTATTCCCGAAGAAGCGGTTCTCTTTTCCGGAGAACGGCAGATTGTGTTTGTGGCGATGGGCGAAAACCGCTTCGCCCCTCGAGAGATAAAGACCGGCATCGAAGCCGATGGGAATCTCTTGGAGGTCCTATCCGGGCTCAAAGAGGGTGAGGTGGTTGTCACTTCGGGACAATTCATGCTTGATTCCGAGAGTCGACTCCAGGAAGCGATCCAGAAGATGCTGGCCACAAGACAAACAGAACAGACAGGATAAACAGGATAAATGAAACCACAGATGAACACAGATATATCAAGAAAAGAACACTGACAGGGATATACAGGATGAACAGGATTGGAAAATGGGATGTTCCAAGAAGAATTGAAAATCATCCTGTCTATCCTGTCCATCCTGCTTGCCCGCCATAGGCTGACTGGCCGACGGTGGGTATGTTCTTTTGTCCGTGTTTATCTGCGTTCATCTGTGGTTCCAATCTCCTTTGTCTCGTATGAGATAGTCAAATGATTGAAAAGATAATTGAATATTCAGTTCGCAACAAGATGTTGATAGTGGTCCTGGCGGTGATGGTGTTGCTATTGGGACTGTACGCAACTTACACCATCAGTCTCGATGCCATCCCCGACCTGAGCGATGTCCAGGTCATCATCTTCACGGAATTTCCAGGACAGTCCCCCCAGGTCATCGAAGATCAGGTCACTTATCCCCTGACGACCGCGATGCTGGCGGTCCCTTTCGCGAAGGTCGTCCGGGGTTATTCCTTCTTCGGGTTTTCCTTTGTCTACATCATCTTTGAGGACGGCACGGATCTTTATTGGGCCCGCAGCCGTGTGCTGGAATACCTCAATTTCGTATCAAGCAGGCTTCCCTCTGGAGTCACGCCGACCCTGGGACCGGACGCCACAGGAGTCGGGTGGGTTTACGAGTATACCGTGGAAGATCCGACTGGAAAGCATGACCTCGCCGAATTGCGCTCCATTCAGGACTGGTATCTTCGCTACGAGTTGACTTCCGTTTCGGGTGTGGCGGAGGTGGCCGGCATCGGCGGGTATGTAAAGCAATATCAGGTCGAAGTGGACCCGGACAAACTCTTGGTCTATAACATCCCGTTGAGCCACGTAATAATGGCTATCAAACGAAGTAATAATGATGTCGGCGGCCGCCTTCTGGAGATGGGCGAAACGGAGTTCATGGTCCGCGGCCTCGGCTACATCAAATCGATCGAGGATCTGGAGACTGTTCCGCTGGGTGTAAATGCGGACGGCACTCCGATTCTTCTGAAACAGGTGGCCCGGGTGCACCTGGGTCCCGAACTCAGGAGGGGCATCGCGGAGAAGAACGGAGAGGGAGAAGTCGTCGGCGGGATTGTAATAATGCGCTGGGGTGAGAATGCATTGGAAGTGATCCGGAATGTAAAGAAGAAGATCCAGGAGCTGGAGGTGGGTCTGCCGGAAGGCGTGGAAATAGTTACCGCCTATGACCGGTCGGCGCTGATCGAGCGGGCCGTCAACACCTTGAAGACGAAACTGGTTGAAGAAATCATCGTAGTTGCCATCATTTGTGTGATCTTTCTCCTCCATTTCCGCAGCGCGTTTGTGGCGATTTTCACCCTGCCGATGGGAGTGATCATAGCGCTGCTCCTGATGAACCTCCTGGATATCACCGCCAACATCATGTCCCTGGGAGGGATTGCCATTGCGATTGGCGTCATGGTCGATGCGTCGGTGGTCATGGTGGAAAATGCCCATAAACACCTGGAACGGGACCGGGACAAGAAGCCGCACGTAGAGATCATCATTGACGCCGCTAAAGAGGTGGGACCCGCGCTATTCTACTCACTTGTCATCATAACGGTCTCATTCCTTCCCGTGTTCGCCCTTGGGGAGCAGTCGGGGCGAATGTTTAAGCCGTTAGCCTATACCAAGACCTTCGCGATGGGCGCTTCCGCTGTGCTGGCGATCACCATCATCCCGGTTCTGATGTCTATTTTTGTTAAAGGAAAGATCCTGCCTGAATCGAAAAACCCTATCAGCCGGTTTTTCATCTGGATTTACATGCCTTTCATTCGGTTTGTGCTCCGATTCAGAAAAACGACCATCCTGATTGCCCTGGTAATTCTTGGCCTCACGGTTCCCGTTTGGTTCCAGCTGGGCTCGGAGTTCATGCCGCCTTTGAACGAAGGAGACCTGTTGTACATGCCGACGACCCTTCCGGGGATTTCCATTACGAAGGCGAAGGAACTCCTCCAGCAAACAGACCGCATCATCATGCAATTCCCGGAGGTTCACCATGTCTTCGGCAAAATCGGCCGCGCCGAGACCGCCACCGATCCGGCGCCCCTTTCCATGATCGAGACTACCATCATGCTTAAGGACGAGGAGGAGTGGAGAATGGCCCCCCCGGTGGACCGCTGGTTCTCCTTCCTGCCGGGCTGGATGAAAAAACCCTTCCACATTTTCTGGCCGGAAGAAAGACACATCACCATTGAGGAGCTGATCGATGAACTCAATCAGTCGATTCAGTTTCCGGGATTGACTAACGCGTGGACCATGCCGATCAAGACTCGAATCGACATGCTGAGCACGGGTATCAAGACGCCGGTCGGCATCAAGATCATGGGTGATGACCTCCAGACGTTGAGCGACATCGGTGAGGAAATCGAAGCGGTTGTCCGCACCATTCCGGGAACCCTCAGCGTTTATGCGGAACGGGTGACGGGAGGGAACTACTTTGATTTTGAGATCGACCGGTTTGAGGCTGCCCGCTACGGCCTGACGGTCGGAGATGTCCAGGACGTCATTCAGTCCGCCATCGGTGGAATGAATGTGACTTATACAGTAGAGGGTTTGGAACGCTACCCGGTCAATGTGCGGTACAGCCGGGAGCTTCGCGATAATCTTTCGGATTTACAGCGCGTACTCGTCGCCACACCGTCGGGCGCCCACATCCCTCTGGCCCAGCTCGCCAGTATCCAGATTCACAAGGGGCCGCCCTCAATCAAGAGTGAAAACGCCAGGCGAACGGCTTGGATCTATGTGGATTTGAAGGATATCGATGTGGGGACCTATGTCAAGAACGCGCGGCAAATCGTCAATGACGCAATCAGGAGGGAACAAATCAACCTTCCTCTCGGGTACAACATCGTTTGGAGCGGACAGTATGAGTACATGGTCGCCGCGGCCAAGAAGCTGCGAGTTGTGATCCCCATCGCCCTTCTGGTGATCTTCATGCTCCTCTATATCCATTTCCAGAACATGACGGAAAGTTTGATCGTGATGTTCTCACTACCTTTCGCTTTGGTGGGGGGAGTGTGGCTGCTTTATCTGCTGGACTACAACCTGAGTGTGGCAGTGTATGTCGGGTTCATTGCTTTGGCCGGCCTGGCTGCGGAAACAGGAGTGGTGATGTTGGTTTATCTCGATGAGGCCTACGACCGCTACGTTCGGGAAGGGAAAATGAATTCGACCGCGGACCTCCACAAAGCCATCATCGAAGGCGCTGTGGACAGGGTTCGGCCCAAACTGATGACGGTTGCAACGACCTTGATAGGCCTCTTGCCGATTATGTGGGGCACGGAGACGGGCTCTCAGGCAATGAAGCGGATTGCCTCCCCGATGGTCGGCGGGCTAATCAGCTCCACGATACTGACTCTCGTAATCATCCCGGCCGTTTACGACTTGATCAAGAGCCGGCGTATTCAGCAGAAGTCCAAGGTTGTACAACCGACTGGCTGAATTGGGCTCTTCTGAACCAGCAGGATATAGGGAACTCCTGAGACGATGGCCGACAAAGTGATGAAATGGATTGAAAGTTTGCGGAAGCGGTGGTCCGGTAGACAGAATATCTTTCGCCTTGTCGTAGTCGCCGCTTTTACCCTGGCGATATCAATGGCGCACTACACGACAGAAATGGGTGAAGAGGATCACATTCTGCACCACATCCATTTCATCCTTTACTTTTTTCCCCTGCTCATGGCTTCCATTTGGTTCGGATTTCGAGGAGGACTAGTTGCTTCGGCGGCGATTCTTCTAATCTATCTGCCCCCCATGTTTAGGCATATAGAACACGAGCCGGCGCTGGCTACTCAACGCTTGCTGGAGGTTGTCCTGGTGTTGGCTATCGGTCTATTGACCGGCCTTCTAGCTGATCGGCAAGCGAGGACACATATTCGTTACCGGAAAACCGCCGACGAGCTTGGCAAGGCCTATGAAAAACTCCGCCGCCAGACCACTGAGCTGCTGGACCGTGAGGAACAGTTGCAGCGGGCTTCCCGCCTTGCCGCCCTGGGGGAGATATCGGCAGCCATCGCCCACGAGGTGCGAAATCCTCTCGGTGCGATCCTGGGGGCGGCTGAGATCCTCAAGGACGACTATTTGCCGGGAGATCCCAAATATGATTTCTTGCAGATATTGATTGAAGAAGCGAGGAGGTTGGATCGGACAACCTCCATGTATCTGAATTTCTCGGCTCAGCGGCGCATGGTCTGGGAAAGGATCGATTTGATCCACGCCATCGATCGGCTCGCTGATTTCCTTCAGTTTCAGTGCTCCGGAAAAGGAATCGAGATCCAGAGAGAATATGAGAAGAGAATTACCCAAATCGAAGGAGACCGAAATCAGCTCGAACAACTTCTTCTAAATCTTGCCGTCAATTCAATTGCCGCCATGCCCGATGGTGGAACGTTGGCCTTTTCCGTTGAGAGTGAAGACCGGGAGGGCCAGCAATGGGTGAAGATAGAAATCAGCGATACAGGCCAGGGCATTTGCGAGGAGGACAAGAAGAAGCTGTTTGAGCCCTTTTTCACCACACGTGAAGGGGGAACGGGCCTGGGCCTGGCAATAGCCCGTAGGATTACAAAAGCGCACAATGGGGAGATCAGAGTAGAGAGCGAAATCGGAAAAGGGACGAGGGTCTGCGTCTTCCTTCCTCTTCAGAGACAGAAAGAGGTGCCCGGTAGTAAAAACGGGTCTTCGGTTGCGCCTTACAACGCGAAGCCCTTGGCTACAACGGAGTGAAATAAACAATGGCAAAAGTTCTTGTCATCGATGACGCCGATTCCTTCCGAAAAGTCGTCACCTTCCACCTCACGGAGGCTGGACACAAGGTCTCGGGCGCGGCAGGCGGGAAAGAGGGTATTCAGAAGTTCATAGCCGACCACCCCGATCTGACGTTGACAGACCTGAAGATGCCGGATCTGGATGGGCTTCAAGTGTTAGCTCGACTGCGGGACATTCAAGACGACGCACACGTGATCGTTGTCACGGCGTTCGGCGATGTGGAAACGGCCGTTCAGGCGATGAAGCAAGGGGCCTACGATTATATTTGTAAGCCTTTTGGGCGGGAGGAACTCCTCCTTTTGGTCGACCGGGCGCTGCAGGCACGCATGCTGCACGACGAGAACCGGGAGCTGCGAGAAGCGCTGTTGAAAGAACATTCTTTCGATAATATTATCGGTTCCAGCCCAGCCATGCAGGAGCTGTTCAAAGTGATGCAACGAGTCGTCGAGATGGACTCCACCGTTTTTGTCCAGGGAGAAAGTGGCACCGGCAAGGAACTGGTCGCAAAGGCACTGCACTACAATAGCCTTAGAAAAAAGAAACGTTTTGTCGCCGTGAACTGTTCCGCCATCCCGGACACGCTCTTGGAGAGTGAATTGTTCGGCCACAAGAAAGGCGCCTTCACGGGGGCGACCTCTGACCGGAAAGGGAAGTTTGAGCTGGCAAATGGAGGCACCATCTTCCTGGATGAGGTTGGGGACATGCCCCTGTCACTTCAAACAAAACTGTTGCGGGTTCTTCAGGAGCGGGAAATAGATCCCGTGGGATCGACAGAATCGATCCCAATCGATGTGAGGATTATATCCGCTACAAACCAAGATTTGCAGAAACTCGTCCAGGAACAGAAATTCCGCGAGGATCTTTTCTACCGGATAAACGTAATTCCCATAATAGTTCCGCCGTTAAGGGAGCGACTTGAGGATCTACCTGTATTGGCAAACCACATCCTCAAGAAACACAAGGCCAAGAAGTGCAAGATTTCGCCCGAAGCGATGGAACGGTTGATGGAGTACTCATGGCCTGGCAACGTTCGGGAACTGGAGAACGCAATCGAACGCGCCCTGGTAATGAGGACGGAGGAAGACCGGCTTACCGGCGAGGATTTCCAAAGGGTCCTCCCTCACTCTCGGCTCGAGGATCAGGTTCCTGCAAATATTCCCAGCGAAGGAATCTCCATCGAAGAGACCGAGAAGAACCTGATTGTCCAGGCGTTGGAAATGGCGCGATGGAACCAGACGAAGGCCGCCCAGCTTTTGGGTCTCACTCGCCGTACTCTCATCTATCGCATGGAAAAGTATGGCCTGAAAGAAAAGCCCGCCGCACTCCACAGGTCGTGAGGCTGGCCCAGACCTCCTCTTCCTGAATAAGCACCGAATCGATCTCCTGCCCGAATGTAATTCAAGAGTAGGAAACCCCCGCGGGCGATGGCGGCATTCATGCTACTTGCGGTGGGGGGGGGCATGTTGTGCCCGCGAATTCCTGCATGTTATCTACCTGCACAGGAGGACTTGGGTCTGACCTCATAATTTACCTTCACCTTATGGGTGTCCGGGCCGATTCAGCATTCAGTCTTGCCTTCGAATTTAATCTATCCAAACCGCCCTTCGCATACGACCGTATTGCTCCCCAATGAGAGTTGGAAATACCCTGAAGGGAAACAGCCTATAACTATCAATCCAAAAAACGAAACAGTCAGAATTGGAATCTGTAAAAATAGCCCTTGACTCCGTAGTATAGTACGGGGTGTATCCTTAGGAAAAAGGAAATGGAGGATTGCCGATGAAGGAGCTCACAATAGGTAAAGTCGCTCGTCTTGCTGGAGTGGGAGTCGAGACAGTTCGGTTCTATGAGCGAAAAGAGCTCATAGCGGAACCGCCGAGATTGGAGTCGGGGTATCGACAATACCCAGAGGAAGCCGTCTCCCGAATCCGCTTTATTAGGCGGGCCAAGGAACTTGGATTCTCGTTGAGCGAAATCGGTGAACTGTTGTCTCTTCGGAGCGATCCCAAAGCGAGCTGTGCTGACGTAAAAGCGCGGACTGAATCGAAGATCAGGGATGTCGGTGCAAAAATTCGCTCTCTGCAACGGATGAAGCGGGCTTTAACCAAATTTTCCTCTGCTTGTACAGGAAAGGGCGTGATAACGGAATGTCCGATTCTAGAGGCCCTCGACGACCAGAAAGGGGTAGTCCCATGAAAACGATAGGTATCGGATTGGCCCTCCTCTTCTTGACGATTTCTCTTGCCGGCTGGGCGGGTGCCGAGGCACCGCACGAAGTCGTCATTAAAGTCGATGGGATGTTCTGTCCATTTTGCACATTTGGTATCGAGAAACGGCTGCGAGCGTTGGATGAAGCACAAACCGTTCGGACGGACTTAGGTTCCAGTGAGGCGATTGTGGTCCTGAAACCAGGGGCGGAGTTCGTGGAAAACCATTTTGCCGATGCTATCAAGCGGGCGGGATTTTCCCAATCGGGTATCACCCTTCGCAATGTACCGCCTGGGACAGGCGACGTTACTGTTGCATCGATTCCTCCAGGGGCCAAGACAAACATTACAAGCGCTCCGGGGAAGGTTGGATTCACCTTCGGCAGAACGATCGGGGGTCCGGGGAAGGGTGTTGGAGAGTTTAACCAGCCGATGAGCATCGCCTTTGCTCCGGATGGCTGGTTTGTCGTAACCGACTCGGGCAACGCCCGGGTGCAGCAATTTCATCCGGATGGCCGTCCCTGGCGGCAATGGACCATCAGTGGGAACGGAAAGACTCCCCTTGGTAAGCCCGTCGGTCTGGCAATCGGTCAGGACGGGGACATTTGGGTGAGCGACTACGAGGCGGATACGATTAATCATTACGGCCCCGACGGGACGCCCCGAGGGGCTTTTGGCGGCTCGGGAAAGGCTCCAGGCAAGCTGGATGCGCCCTCTGGACTGGCTGTGATGCCGGATGGCCATATCGCGGTCGCTGACTTCTACAATCACGTGGTGCAGCTTTTCAGCCCGCAAGGAAAGTTCCTGCGGGCCATCGGAACCCAGGGTATTTTCCGTCGTCTCCGCTCCGGGGGCCTCAATTATCCTACACGAGTCACCGCCTCTCCAGACGGGACGCTTTATATTGCGGACGCCTATAACTATCGCGTCGCTGTGTTTCGCGAGGACGGGGAATTCGTCCGAGCGTTCGGAGAGAAAGGAACCGGGCCGGGACAGGTTGACGTCTCCGCCGGGATTGCCCTCATGTCGGACGGCACCCTCTTTGTTGCGGATTTCATGAACCACCGAATTCACCACTGGACCAAGGACGGAAATTTCCTGGGGTCCTTTGGATCCCAAGGCGCTGCCCCTGGCGAATTTGAGCGACCCATCGATGTAGCACTTTCGCCGGCTGGTTCTCTCTATGTGGTCGATTGGGGTAACAACCGCGTCCAGGTTTTTGGGAAGGGTCCTGAATGATTTACGATTCGTTCCCGCAAAAACTCCGGGTGTGCATACGTTTTATACTGCCCGTCATCTTATGCCTCAGCGGAGTAGGCCTGTTTTTGGACAGCGCCCAGGCCCAGGCTTTCCCGATCAATTCCGATGCGGCGCTTCAGCCCGCTCAAGGCCAGTGGATTCATCGAACCCAGGTTCGATGGAATAAACTCAGAGTGGACCCGAAAGGACCGGATGCCGACATTGATGCGGTTGTGAACTCCCACGTCCTTGTATACGCATGGACACATCGGTTTTCGACGGCGATCGCAATTCCCTTGATCTATCGCGATCTTGATTCGCCTGGCGCTGATGAAGACGACTTGGGCATCGGAGACATCAAGCTCCTTCTACGATATAAAATATGGCAACGCCTCACGCGGGAAACTTGGCAGTGGTGGACCGTTATCGCCGGATTGGAGTTCCCCACTTTCGACACCCCATTTTCTTCTCGCTCCTTTGACCCAACGCTTGGGACGGTTTACACTTGGCGACACGGGAAACACGGCCTCGACGTCGACTTTCTGTATCAAATCAATACCGAGAATGACCGAGATTTCGAGCAGGGAGACCGATTGCGGTACGATTTCGCTTATGGGCTCCGTCTATGGCCGCGAGAATACACCTCCGACACAACCTGGTCTCTTTCAGGACTCATCGAGCTCAACGGCGAATACCGCCGAAAAGGCGAGCAAGACGGAACAACCCTTCAAAAGACCGGCGGCCATCAGCTCCTCCTTTCTCCGGGTCTGGTGTTGGCAGGGAAACGGATGACTTTAGAAGCAGGTATCCAGATCCCCGTTGCGGAAAGTCTGAGACCGGCTGAACCCAAAGAAGACATCGGAGTGGTCCTGGGTCTTCGGTGGACTTTCTGATAGACATCCGTGAGGGTCTCCCCAAGAAGTGGATCAGGGCGAAGCCAGGGTTTTCCGGGCACGAGTTCCTCCCCATTCTTCGTCCATTCACGATTCATTTTTTTTTTGATTTGCCCAATATTTGTCTAACGTCTTTTTTGAGTCCTCAGAACCTGTTGATTGACCTGCAGCTAAAGGGAGTGGGCACATTACGCAATGAAATATGCTCTTTCTAGCTTTGCGGATTCTGCATTGGGGCGGATTAGGAGATGGACGTCGAATGCTAAAATGAATGCGGATTCCACTACGGTTTGAAACGAGTCGCGTCTAAATCGTCACCAGATCTCTGTAACGTAGGAAACAGTGCAAGCACAGTCCCGCCAAAGATCTGTTCCACTGCGGTCTCCGGCTTGTCCTCAAATTGCGCCATAGTCAGTAGCAGTGAATTGCGATACCCTTCTCGTCCACTCACTGGCGGGTAGTCGCTGCCCCACATCATGCGTGCCGGACCAAAGGCTTCGTAAACCATCTCCAGGAACGGCGGAATGGGCTTGGCGAAGGGGAAGTCTGTGACGGGCATATTACGGACACAAAATTCGCCCAGTCCGGGAATCTTTATGTAGGTGTTGGGATACCGCGCCAGGGCAAAGACCTTCTGCGCCAATGGATAGAGCGGGTCAGGGTTGTTTCTATGCTTCACGCCGCCCAGGTGCTCGATAATGATGGGCAGATCTGGGACCGCCTCCACGAGGGCGGCGAATTCATCGCTGGCAAACTGATCCGCTCCACCGGCACAGCTGGTCGCCAATCCCAGTTCCTCGGCTTTGCGCCAGATTGCCAATGGGTCCTCTCCGGGTGACCGCGTGCCCGCACTCAGTCGTACGCCCGCAGCGCCTCGCTCAGCGAGTTTCGCCAATGTATCGGGCGCGTCAGGCTGCGTCGTGTCCACCATGACGATGGAAGCAAACCTTCCTGGGAACCGTTCTAAACATCTGGCCTGGTAATCGTTATCGACCTGACCCATGTACTGGATGAGAAGCGCGTGCTGGACATCATTCTGATCCATTTGAAATAGAAGCGTTTCAACAGGTTCGTACCACGTAGATGACACATGACAATGGCTGTCAGCAATCAGCATCGAACGGGCCTTTCCCACCTTGCCCATCCAGGCACAACCTGTGGCCATCGCGGCCGTTGCAGCTACAGTACCTTTCAGAAGATCTCTTCGTGAAACAAGTTTCTCGGACATGGTACGTCTTCTTATTCACCGGTGAAAATCGCGACAGAGAATATCTCAAACACGGAAAAAAAGTTGCCGAACCGGATGGCCAAGCCGTGAACCGTCTCAAAGATAACGGCAAGCACGTTTAGGACAATGAGAGCCACAATGAAGGCATCAAACGCCCTGCGCGTGCGATTTCCCTTTGCAGTGACCTGTTCTAACTTCACCAATCATATTTTACGCACTTTGAAAAGATAAGCGCAAGCAATTTATCCAGTCAAACCGGACTTTTCATGCAAGTTTGGCGCGATCCTCTCTCCGAGCAATCCCTTCTTACCGCAACCCATAGGTACGCTCAACGGCCCCAGCTCAGACTACATACAGACCTTCATACAAATTGCTTGACCATTCAGTGACACTCGCGGCTCAGCTGTAAGTGATTGCCAGGAAAGAAGTAAAAGCGGAAGCCCCTGGGAATCAAGGACTTCCGCATTTGGGCGGCACATTACACAATGAAATATGCTCTTCGGATTCACAGACCCAGCCATCTGTGCTTCGTCCATCGATCAGGTGTTACTTAAATTGTTACTTATAAATTGCAAAACATGGGTCACATGTGATACATGTGTAGCAGTGGTCAGCGAGCGTAACTCGCTGCATCGTAGTAAGTTATTGATCTGAAAAGATGTTGCGGAAAAGGGTTAAGTTAGGCTCATAACCCAAAGGTCACAGGTTCGAATCCTGTCCCCGCTACCATATGCAAATCAGGGACTTGCGCAACGCAAGTCCTTTTTTGCTTTTGGCGTTTCGGCAGAATTCGAACCGAAGTGTGTCACAAAGTGTGTCACATTTGTGTCACAGGGACTTGCCATCAGCCACGCAAACGGATGGGAGGGTTGATGATGGCAGTCCCGAAATCGAGTCTTCAAAAACGCGGACGATTCTACTACCTGCACTATTTCGACAACGGAGTGAAGCGGCGCGTCAGCCTGCGGACCGGCTCGCGCGAGCTCGCCAAGGAATACCAGCGGTAGTTCGACTCGGCGCGCATCCGGGGGGAGGTCAATGGACAGAACACTGTTTAATATTGGCGTTTTATACGCTCTTTGCGGCGGCTGTGTCAATGGGGAGTTCGGGGTTGCCTGGGGGTCTGGTGCCTCGCTTCAGGAAGCAAATGCCCCAAAGAGCGGACCTATGAGCATTAAAAGGACCCTTGGATTTCTCTACTGGCTAGCCCACTTGGTCGGCGACATCAACGCCATCCAGAAGGACCGAGTCGGCAGAAGAATACGCAGGCGTATTGCGGGTAAGTTCTCCGACAGGGGATTTCGGAAGTTGTTCAGATGAATCCTTATGAGTGAGGTCACTATTCAGATAGCACCCTACACGTTCACAATTGTTTGATGACGTTGTGACCTTTTCTCCTCCAAAACTATGCAGAGTGACTTTTGTTGGTCCCTTTCGCTGGCCTTCTCCGAGCCGGGGGAATGTAGGATCCCGACACGAGATACATCAGCAGCAATGAAATGAAGACAAGGCCAAGAGCAACGCAATTCTTCAAAGCGAACAGGGTGACAGGATATAGAGCCTCTTGGGTAAAGTGTGTTCCTGCAGAGTTAGCCAGAGTCCCTTGCAACGACCTTTCGGTTTCCTTGCTGTAATACGCCTGCGCCAAGAATGACCCTGGAAAGTAATTCCCCATTAGGCCATCACGAAAATCTCTTATCGGGAGGAGGTCCAAGTTTGACCCCTGAACAATCGCTGCCTGAGGTGGGTACTCCGGGACAACCTCCCCAGGGATCAGAGAAAAGTTAATTTCACAGGTCTGCCCTGGAAGTACCTCGTCCTCGACTTCTTCGCTCGCCAGAAAATCCTGGGCGCGTGCAACACAAATATACTTTCCTTCGGGAATAGAGATGATGAGGTACCGTCCCTCCCCGTCTGTGGTCCCTGTTGTATTGAATGCACCCCTGACTTCAATCCCCGCCCCCACAATGGCTTCCCCGGTTTCTGTGTTTGTACACAGTCCAGCAAGCACTCCAGGAATTGGAAATCCCTTGAATGGCACGAAATCGACATTCTCGGTGACTTTTTCGGCGATACTATCTACGGTATAAACACCCCAGTCATTCTCTTCTGCCTTCGCGAGCTCGGAAGGATCATTCTTGTTCTCGACGAACATCCTCTCGATGTTCCGGAATGTATTGTTCCCGGATCCTCCGACAAACTCATCCCCCAGCAAGGGTAAAGTGGTGGCATTGGCTGAGGCCTGCGCAGATTTCGCTGCTTCAGGGCGTTCAATAATCACGCCAGTCGCACAATCACGAAAATGATTCGCCGTGATGTTGACGGCGGTATCTTTCCCGATGATCCCAATGTCGTGAGACAGAAAAACGTTCTTCGCAATTATCGAATCATTCGAAACCGTTCCGGAAATCGCGACGCCCACACTGTCCGGATTGATATCTCCGTCTAAAATGCAGTTCTCAATATCCGCAGCTGTGTTCTCCGCATTGATACAGACTATCCGGCCCAGCAACGCTGTCGCCTTGACTTGGAGTTTCTCAATTCTTGTCTCATTTCCAGCACGAATCACCGGGTTATTTTCCGATTCGACTATCGTCTCTTCTCGCCCTGCTCCTTCCAGCGATTCGAAGGGATCGATTTGAACCGCCTCCTCGAATGTGCCCGGTCCAATGTGGATGGTCACTGCTTGGTTTGCGCGGCCCCGGACTGAATCGATCGCGAATTGGATAGTACGCCAGGGATTTGATTCCGATCCGTCGCCGGTTTCGTCACTTCCGGATAAGGAGACAAACACGTCCGAAGGAGACGGTTCCCCCTCGCCCTCGCCCTCACCTTCGCCCTCACCCTCGCCTTCACCTTCGCCCTCGCCCTCGCCCTCACCTTCGCCCTCACCCTCACCTTCGCCCTCGCCCTCACCTTCGCCCTCGCCCTCGCCCTCGCCCTCACCTTCACCCCCAACGCTTAGCACGAAATTCACCAACGTTGATTCGCCGATCCGCTCAACGGTCTTCCCCAACTTATCTTCTGTATCGTATCCCTCCGCTCTCGCGTACAAGTCGTAAATACCTGGAAAGACTGAGATTGAGTATTCCCCATTCACGTTTGTTTCAACAGTCGTTTCGGGGGACGTATTGCAACCCACGGTGGCATCTGGGATGGGCTGGCTGGTGTTTGATAGAACACTTCCAAGGAACCATCCCACTCCAAGACTGACATCACCTGTCGTCCTGGCCAAGAGCAGCTCGGCATTCGTGATTTCGTCAAGCCCAATCATATAGAGGTTTCCCTCTGCCATGAGTTGCGCGGGGGGATCAGCACTCTCATTTCGGAACAGAAAATCGTCGGAACCGGTTCCCTCAAGTACGAACAGGTTTTGTCCAGTTCCTGATACTCCGTAGAGGCCGAAATTGGGGGCATCCATACCCCCTCCGATTTGCGAAAGCTGTTCCGCAGGGACGCCCACGGTTGTCAGTCTTACAGCAGTGTCCTCGATACCCTCGAAATGGTTTTCCGTAAAGACGGCGGCCGTATCAAACGCCTGGACTCCGTCTTCGAGGTTAACAAACTCGGAATTGCTGATAAGCGACTCGCTGGACCCATCTCCTCGAATAGCAATCCCATGCGGGTCGATGGCGTTTTGCCCATCGAAAACAACATTGGCGATTTGAGCTTTCACGTTTTCGATCAAGAGCAATGTAAGATTCCGCCTCCGTGGGTCATCGGCGGTAATCGTCAGGTTCGATATAGTTGATTCCTGTCCCGCGCGGACCACGGTAACATCGAGAAATGGCACATTCTGAAGGTATGGCTCGATGCGTACGATGTTATCATCCCCTATACCGATCAGGGATACGAAATCGGGGAGTTCTACCTGTTCCCTATAAGGAACTCCCGGGACCAACTGGATTTCCACCGGGTTGGCAGCGGAAGGGGGGCGATTTTCTGCCATCTCCACAGCCCTCCCGATGGTTCTGACGGGTCTCGTTTGCGTTCCGTCGCCAGCTTCGTCATCTCCGGTGATCGAGGAAACAAATATGATGGGTTCTCCTCCGCCTTCCCCTTCGCCTTCGAACTCTCCTTCACCCTCGCCCTCCCCTTCGCCTTCGAACTCTCCTTCACCCTCGCCTTCTCCTTCGCCGGGAGCTTCGGCCTCGCCTTCACCTTCTCCAGGGGCTTCCCCTTCACCCTCGCCCTCACCTTCGCCGGGGACTTCCCCCTCACCCTCACCTTCACCAGGGGCTTCCCCTTCACCCTCGCCTTCTCCTTCGCCGGGAGCTTCAACCTCACCCTCACCTTCTCCAGGGACTTCCCCTTCGCCGCCCACACTTAGAACCGATATCACAATCCATTCGGAATCGTCTTCTGGAGGTGTCCCGTCATCCGTGACAGTGAAGAGAACATCGTAGTTTCCGGCATCCCCAAAATCCGGTGTCCAGTTAAAGGTTTGGGTTTGAGAGTTGAAGGATGAGCCTAGCGGAGGGTTGCTCACGCTAAAAATAAGGCTGTCTTCGTCGGGATCTGAGCCGGTCACCGTGAATTGTAGCAACACATCTTCATCGACCTGTTTGTCTCCGATCGGATCGAGTATGGGCGGTTGATTAACAGCAATCGTAGTGGCCGAGTAATGGATATCGAAATCTGTTGCGACGGTTCCTCCGAGGCTGTCGCTAGAACCCCAAACCGCTACCCAATAACCAGCCAGGTCCGTTGTAATCTGAGGCCAGTGGTCATCGCCTAGGTCACTAGCGGCATTTGTATTCAACGGGGAAGGAGCGGACCAGCTGACGCCGTCATCGCTGGAAATCGAAACCAATACATCCCATTCGGATCCGATTGTATTGTCCAAAGTGTCCCTTGACGCCCAGACAGCGATCCAGTTCCCTGCATTGTCGGTGGTTACTTGGTGCTCCCAGTCATTTCCCTCGTCTGTCGCGGCATTGGTGTTGAGAGCTGCAGGGTCTGTCCAAGTGATCCCGTTGTCTGTGGAGCGTGACGATACAATGTCGTAGTCCAGTCCGATCGCTCCGCCCAGATTTTCCGATGAGGACCACACGGCCAACCAATTTCCGTTCCCGTCGGTAGTCACTTGGGGGGACCAGTCATCCCCCGAGTCAGTTCCCGCATTGGGAGGGAGCGCCGAGGGAGCGCTCCATGTGCCCCCCGCATCTGTTGAGCGGGAAACCAGGATGTCCTGATCCAGTCCGATACTTCCGCCTATGTTCTCCAAAGACGACCAGACCGCTACCCAGTTTCCCTGTCCGTCCGTGCTAACTTGGGGATCGTAGTCATCCAGCGAGTCACTGCTGGCATTGGTATTAAGCGGTACGGGAGCAGTCCAGGAGACCCCGTCATTCGTCGAACGAGAGACCAGAATGTCGTTGTCGATCCCGATGGACGAGCTGAGAGTGTCGTCAGACCACCAAGCCGCGACCCAGTTTCCCGCACCATCAGTCGCTACTTGAGGAAATCGATCATCTCCGGAGTCGCTATCGGCATTGTTGTTGAGGGCCACGGGGTCCGCCCAGGTAGCTCCGTTATCCGTCGAGCGGGACACAAGGATGTCGTAGTCCGTCCCGATAGTGTCGCCCAGGCTGTCTTCGGACTCCCAGATGGACACCCAATTTCCCAAGCCGTCTGTCGTCAATTGAGGGGTATAATCGCGTCCTGAATCAGAAGCAGCGTTGGTGTTGAGTTCGACCGGGCCGGACCAAGTGATCCCATCATTGGTGGAGCGTGAGAACAGAATGTCGTAGTCGGTCCCGATAGAACCATCCAGGCTATCCCATGAAGGCCACACCGCCACCCAAATCCCCGCTCCATCGGTTGCCAATTGCGGTGATTCGTCGTTCCCTGAATCTGTGGAGGCGTTTGTATTGAGTGGTGCAGGATTGCTGAAGTTTAGATCGGCAGAACTTTCACCCGACAGAAAGAATAGAAATGATGCAACTAGAAGGATGTGAGGGAATCTACTCCCGTGATTCATGGCTAGCCTCTCATGGTTACTGATTGACGATAGCGGTTGAGTCCAGTTGGCGAGGAAGCCTTTTGCCGGAAACAGTTTTCGTGGTTAGCTTTCCCTCTTTGGGTGGGAAATAAAAAGGCGCACCCAAGACGGACCTCAGCAAGCAAGTTCTCTTAGCTGCGCCCTCAACATCATACTTCCGTCCCCCCGCGACCCTTCATTTGTGGAGGATGAATAAAGTGCTTTAAACATACACGGTTTGCGCAATATTGTCAAGGGAATTAGATGAAACTCACTCTTTTCATTGACTAGCATCCCTGGCCCGCTGGTCCAGGCGGCAGTTGACAACCTTCGCAGTTCCCGGTAGAAAGGATTGGGATAATTCGTTCATTCTCGTCATGATTCCGGGGGCGTCCGGGATAGTCTCCAGCGGGACAAAGTCAGCCTCGACATCTTCTGACTCAAAGACGAATCCCTCGAGGACACCGAAAACCTTCCCGACCCCGAAGTCCTCGCTGCCGAGATCGTGGAATACCTCGAATCCACCTTGGAGTAGTTTAGTGGCGTTTATGGAGGATTGACCGAGCGTGATCAAGCTTGTGGATTTCGTTCAGGGGCCGTGGTTTCGGCGGTCTAAGAGGTAGTTCTTTCAAGCCAAGTGACGTAACCCATGAAGACAACAAGAGTCCAAGGACGCGGCGAACTAACGCTCCAACCCGATATTCTGGTGTTGGGTTTCGGTATCAAGGTGATGGAAAAAGAGTATGCGGACTGTGTGGCAGAATTGAACAGAAGGACTCAGTTTCTTCGGGAGGATTTGGGAAGAGTAGATATCCCCGCTGAGGACTTGAAGACGTCCCGATACGAGATAAACCTGGATCAGGAATACAAGAGCGGTCGGTACCGATTCATCGGATATGAGGCCAATCACAGAATGAAACTGGAGCTCCCCATGGACAAGGAGCTACTCAATAGAGTTTTTGGGGTCGTCGTGCAGGGCAGCAGCCATGCCGAGATCAATATCGGATTCACCATTGAAGATAAGCCCGCCGCGAAGAAGACAATCCTGGCCAATGCGATGCGGGACGCAGAAGAAACGGCCCGTACCCTGGCCGAAGCCAGCGGTAAGGCGCTTGGGGAGCTCCAAAGCGTCGATTATGGATGGACGGAGATTCGGATGTACGAGGAGCCTATAGAAATGTGTCTGACTGACGCGATGGCCGCGGCTCCTCCAGCACCCGACATCGAAGCTGAGGACCTTCGAATACGTGAGGCAGTCACTGCAGTATATGAGATCCTGGAGAAGTAAGTCCCAGGGGATAGAATAGCGATAGAGGAATTAGATACGGCAAACAGAAGCGTCTCGTATTGGAACATCTTCAGGATATCCCTAGTATTGTTTTGGACGCTCTTTCTCGGTATTTCTTCTCATATTCCTGCTTCCGTCAACTCCTTCTCCGCCCGTTCAATGTCTCGCTGCCGCTGTTTGGCGGTTCTAGTTCTCGGCGGGTGTGTCTTCGTTCTGCGATCGTACCCGGCAGGCTCAATCTTCGCCAGTTTCTTGGCGAACCGTTCCAAAGCCTCCTTTGATGTAAAGAACCTCCCTCCCACACGAACGCATTCCAGTCTCACTCCCTTGATTCCCTTCCTTGCCCACCTCCAAACAGAAGATATGGCTATTTTCTTGCCCTTGATCCGTGGCAGGCAGGCCGCCGCTTCACTGAATGTTAGTAGTTCCTCTTTATAAAGTGAGGATGGTTCCATCGTGTCGTAATCCTCGAATGACAACAGGTGGAATAAGGTGTTTATAACCTTTTCGTTCGACGAGGTGTGTGATCGGCGCCGCTGAGCAAGGTTGTCCTCATGCTGCCAGCAGACTGAATACACCAAATTACCGTTGGGGCGAGTCCTTAGAGGTCAATCCATATACTCAAATGCTATCTTTGCTTCCTGACGTGATGAGAGGCGAGACCGAAGAGACTTAGAGCATCCTGGACAATCGGGCGTAAAAGCATGTCGAGGAATTGATAGTTGAGGAAAATCGTCCCCCAGCTCCGGAGGCCAGGGCACCCTGGCCTTCCATCAGGAAAACCCAAGAGGGACTGGCATGGCCGAAGCCTTGGCTCTAACTTAAAACCTGGGATCGTCTGTGGGGGCAGGTCAGGGGACAGGGTTCAATTCATTTGAACCGCGTCGACATCAATCTCGAACAACAGGTTGTCTCGGCAGACGATGTTGCTTGTCAAAACGACCGGTAACTGAGAAAGGCCGTTTTCCCTGCAATATTTCGCGTATACCTTCTCGTTCTCCGCATTGCGAAGGCATGCGTATCCACGAACCACATTGGACCAGTCCATGCCCCGCGATTCGAGGATAGACGCCACAACCACCATGGTCAGTTCTATCTGGTTTTCTATGTCGCCGATATGAGTGGTTTTTCCATCAGGCCGAATGCTCGCCGTTCCCGAAACAAGGAGACGCCGATGGTCCGCCATGGAAAGTTCCACTGCACGGCTAAACGACCTGCCGTAATCCAAGGCCGAGCATTGTAAAGGCGAGGGAACCATGACAGCTTTGACCCCTTCGGGTTTGCTCATCGCAAGAAGGCCGCCGATGAGAGCAGTGCCCGCTGGATTTTGTCCACCAATGCCCGTGCTGGCAGGGATCAAATCGTCAAAAACTTTCCTTTCGTCGAAGAAGGAGTCTCGAACCTTATTGAAATCCTCGTACCACGAGAGGATGTCCTTTATAAAAAACCATGTGCGCACAACATTGGAAAAATCCATTCCGATTTTTAGCAACGTCTTTTCCATCTTCTCGAACGTTTCCTTGCCCTGCTGGTTTTTCGGGCTGGAAGGGTCCGAGGGGACAACGCCGGCAAGCCGGCAGTACCGGGCATAGTCATCTGAGAAGACACTGCCTACGATTTTTCCGTCAAGTTCAAGACGCTCCACGGGGACGCCCGAAACACCCCAGATTAGGGTACCGCCGAGGTTTTCTCCCCCGCCGTCCTCGATCCAAGTAATCGGCCAGTCGACCACGCCGAAAACCTCTCGGAGGGTTTCTATTCCTGCAGGGCCTTGATTCGGCAACCCGAAGACTTCCTGAGAAATTATTTGGACTCCATTCCCTTGGATTGCCTCTGCAGCCTTATTTAACGTGTTTTCCGGAGATTCACCCTCGACGACAGAAACTGCGATCAGATGCTCCACGCAGGACGGTCTTTTAATCGTGACCGCCTGCAATCCCGGTAACACGTTTCTTTGTACCATCGTCGATCGTGTGGTTTTGTCCGACCTCATGAGTATTCCCAATCTGGGGTAAAGGTTGCAATTTTCCCTAGCTGAGTTCTCTGATCAACTCGGAAGGAGACAACAGCGTCCCCGGGCACATTACTGAGATGGTCGATCCCTCCACGTTTATGAACTGCGCGGAACTATTTATGATATTCCAGATCCTCAATGGATGTCTACGCTTCATATACAGCATTAAACATACAATCTGTGCCCATTCGATCATATTGATTGTTGTTTCCCGCCTGATCTTCAAAAGTTCGTCTCCGTGGTCTCGGTTTATCCTGTACGGGACGGTGCCCTACAATGTTGAGACCAAAGTTCTGTTACATTATAATAATGGTTTGAATTTTATCGAGGGTTTCACTGTATCGAGGGGACCCCGTTTCGTAGACCGTGATCGCCCCAGGTCGAAAGCCTCGAAATTGATTCGGGTGGACGCGCACTCAACGACCATTCTGAATGAACTGCTATGGGAACAAGGCTGAAGCAATAAGCGAGGGGTCAAGCGAATAGGAATGAAGCCCGGATCGTTCAATGAGGATTCTCCAATGAATGGAAGGTCCAGCGACCCAGAGAACGATAGGGTCCTCATAGATCGATTGCCTCATAAACCTCCCTTCCTTTTTGTAGACACGGTATTCTCAATCGTGCCGGGTCGAGAAGCTATCGCAGGAAATATTTTTGCTGAAGACGATTATTTTTTTCGAGGGCATTTTCCGGGAAATCCAATGGTTCCCGGGTTCATCTTGGCCGAAGCGTTAGCCCAGACCGCCGGCTTGGCCATTTCAGAGAAAACGGTGGAATCCGGATTTCTGGCCGCTGCCGATCGCCTTCGTTTCCGAGGTGTGGCCAAACCCGGGGAGAGGATTACTCTGAAAGCAACGGTGGCTCACCGCTTGGGCCGCGTGTACCGGTTTAGGGTTGAGGCGGCGTCGAGTGCAGGCGTGCTTGTTGAAGGGGAGATTACCCTCTCCATCCAACCGCGATGATTTCATTTCTACAAGCCCGAAAGCACATTTCAATATCCTGCCAAGAAGGAATTGTCTGCCACGTGTTTTCTTCATGGTAAGGAACACAGGAGTGGGAAGGTGAGCCTTTTCTGGGAACACTTTTCGAAAACTGCTTCCGATCGGCCCAATGCCCCCGCCGTCATTGGTTCGCGCCTGAGCTCCGTTTCGTTTTCACAATTGACTGGGTCCATATCTGATCTTCAGACAGCTTTCTTCCGCTTGGGAATTTGTTCCGAATCTCGTTGCATTGTTTGCCTTCTGAATTCCGTAGAGTTCATTGAGGCAGTTCTGGCTCTGAATGCGATCGGGGCCTTGGTGGTCCTGGCCGACAGCAAGATGTCCGGAACAGAGTTAAGTGCCCTGCAAGATGAATTCGGTTGTCGTTATATCCTGTCGAATAGAAGCTTTGACGGGGACGTTGAACTGACTCCTGGTTTGCGGGTAAGCGTGAAGGACTCTTGCCCCTCTTCGACGAGCGTCTCCTCCGATGCCGCCGTGATCAAATTGACGTCGGGGTCTTCAGGGCGACCCCGCGGGATCGCCACAACAGAAGAGAATCTGCTTGCGGATGCCCGCAACGTTGCCGCCACTATGGGAATCGTTCCGGATGACATCAATCTGGCGGCTATTTCGATGTCCCACTCATACGGATTCTCCAATCTCTTCATGCAGCTCATCACACAAGGAACAGCTGTTGTCATCCCCGGCAGCCCATTCCCTCGTATCCTTGCGAAGACCGTGGCGGAAGGGAATGTCACCATTTGCCCGTTGGTGCCGAGCCATTATGAAGCTTTCCTCAAGACGCCGGAAATCTACCAGCAGTTCCAAGAGGTGAGGACCTTTATCTCGGCTGGCGGGCCGTTACGTTCCTCGACCATTTGCCGATTTCATGATGCGACGGGAAAGACAATTCATTCCTTTTATGGGGCGTCGGAATGCGGAGGCATTGCCTACGACAGGACGAACAGTATCAATGATGTGGAAGGCTATGTGGGAACCCCGCTGGAAGGGGTATCCCTCGACCTCGTTCAGGCCGAAGATTATGGACGGGAGGTTTGGGTTCAAAGCGAGGCCGTCGCCGAGGGATATGTGGAGGCCAATAGAACCGACAGAAATGAGGACCGTTTTGTGGAAAAGTCATTTCGAACAGGAGATATTGCCGAACCCGTCGGCGAGGGACTGAAAATTGTCGGACGGATTCAGTCTCTAATCAATGTCGCAGGAAAAAAATTCCGGGCTGAGGAGGTTGAATCCGTGGTGAGGGCCGTTCCCGGTGTAAAATCGGTTGTCATCCTCCCTATTCCCGATACCGTCGCCGGACAGATCGTCGGGGCGTTTGTTGAATTGGCAGGAAAAGAAATGACAAAAACCGAAAGACGAATCCTGGAAAAATGCAGAACCGAGTTGTCACCCCACAAAGTTCCACGCATCATTAGATGCTTTGAAGAATTCCCCCTGAACGAACGAGGAAAGGTTGATCGACAGGCTCTGTTGACCTTAACAACTGTTTGAGTTTTTACATATAGGGAGTTCCTCCGCCATGTCGGGATCATTTTCTGAAATGAAGCATTCAGTCTTTGTCACCGATGGATTCTGGCGCAAATCGCTGGCTGCCGTGCGTTCGCTGGGATCGGCAGGAATGCGGGTTCACTGCGGGGAAGTCTCGCGGTGGGCGCCCGCACTGTTTTCAAAATATGCGGCCGAGAAGCACCTCTATCCGTCCCCCATTCTGGAACCGCAGTCCTTCGTCGAGTGGCTGAAAAGAGTTTGTCGTAGCCGCAAGATCTCAGTCATGCTTCCAATGGAGTTTTCTACTCTTAATTTAGTCGCCGCTCACAAGTCACAAATACCGGCCCGTATTCTTTGTGTCTCACCCCAGAAGCTATTGGCCTCATCCGACAAGGCGTGGATTGCAGAATTTGCGCCCCGGGCGGGAATTTCTATTCCGGAGACAATTGTTGTTCGGTCCAGCCGGTCAATTCGCGAAGCCGGGGAAAGACTGCGGTTCCCGGTGCTTGTCAAGCCGTGTCGTTCGAGTGGCTCTCGGGGAATCCTGCGGGTTGACCAACCGGAGAGTCTGACCGCTTCTGTGCGGAGAGTCGAGGAAGACTTTGGCGGGGTCGTCGTACAGGAATGTCTGCCCAAGGAAGGCGCCTGCTACGGCGTCTCAATGTTGTTTAACCAAGAGAGGACATGCCGCGCGGCGTTCGTCCATCTGAAAAAGCGTCAAGTTCCTGATTGGGGCGGCCCCAGCACACTGAGGGAAGCTGTCCGTTACGACGAAATTCGCGATATTGCAATCTCATTAATGGAGGAAATCGGTTGGCAGGGAATCGCAAATGTGGAGTTCAAAGTCGATACGCGCGATGGCATTCCGAGACTTCTCGAGATCAATCCCCGCTTCTGGGGATCATTGCAGCTTGCCATCGATGCGGGCATCGACTTTCCAACGCTGTATTTTCGCGCTTCCCTGGACGGGGACGTCGAACCGGCCTTCGACTACAGGCTCGGCGTTCAATCTCAATGGCTCCTGCCGGGCGACTTGCGTTATCTGTGGCATTCCAAAAACCGGTTGAAGGCCGCTCTGGAAATTTTCTCTCCCCAGGAAAAGGAATGCCATCGGGAAATCCTCCGAATTGGAGACCCCGGCCCTGTCATCGGGCAGATACTTTCCCTGTTCCCTCTCTACATGCATCCGCATATCCGTGCCGTCCTGTATGGGAAACATGAATTGGCGCAGACGTCCGGCTTTGACCAATCATCCAACCTCGGATTCCCCAAGTGAGGGTTCAATATGCGTAGAATAGAATGTTGTTTGCCCCTGTAAACAGGGATTGTCTGAAGATGATACCAAGGAATAAATGGAAACCCAATGGGTGAAGCGATGGCGAGTCCGGTGTTGAGAAATCGAAAAACGAGGCGTATCATTGCTGTAAACCAGCACGCGGTGGTCGTGCGGGAGTCTATATGGGAGATCTCGGACAAAGTCACTTTGAGTTAGTGAAATGATATGGTCGCATTCATAGCCGAACCATTCTGAAGACTAAATCGTCAGATTATCTGAGCAGGCAGGTAATAGGTAACTCAATCGAAAGGTGCATGCCATATGAATACAGAAAAAAGCAACTGCCGGCTGTCTTTGGATCGGATTCTCAGTCTGATTGTCTTTTTTACGGTTTTCCTCACGAGTTCGTGGCCAGTTGCTGCACAAACAGATGAGAAGGCTGTGGAATTGAATCTGGCCGATTTAAAATCGAAGTATCAGAACTGTGTAGTGAAAATTGAATTCACGCTTATCACGAATCTGGAGGAGACCAAATTCAACCCAACCAAGAGCGAGGACTACTACGCGGACGATGAACCGCCGCATGGTTCTGGCTTCTTTGTCAGCGAAGCGGAAATCCTGACCAATGCTCATGTCGTTGAAACGGCGCGTCGGGGTTCCATTCGCATTAAATCGCCCGCAACGGGGAATGTGGAGTTCAAGCCGGTGGTGGTAGGTATCGGTGGGACCGAGACGATTGACTTGGCGCTATTGCGGCTACCCGACGATGAAGTGCTCCGCTTCAAGAAGCGGTCCGGATTGGAAGCGATTCCCTCCCTCGAATTCGATGATTCCGATCTGGTGAAACAAGCGGATGAAATCGCAATTTTCGGGTATCCGGAATCGAGCAATGAATTGAAAATTATCCAAGGGGAAGTGACCGGCAGGCAATATTTGAAAATGGACTTTGACAAGTTTATTTGTGGACACCAGTTCATCGAGGTGGGGCCCGCCGGTGTTGTGCAGCCTGGAAACAGCGGAGGTCCGGCACTGAACGCTGACGGAAACGTGATTGGGCTTCCCTCACGCGGGGGCTGGAACCAGGGGTGGCTGATTCCGGCCAACGTCGCCACACAATTTCTCAGACAAATCAAGGAAAGCGACGCGGGCCGCCTTCCCATAAGATATCCGAAAATGGGATGGCGCCTAACGGAGAACTTCGCGGGAACATCAGTCTGGGCCGGCGGAGATGAAGACATGGTCACATTTGAGCTCGGCGTAGTAGTGAGGGAGGTAATTACCGGCTCACTAGCCGATGATTGGGGAATCAAAGCAAACGATATCATTTTCGGGTGGGCTAACAAGGAACAAGGGATCAGTTGTGCGCTTGATTTCAAGGGGTATCGAGTTGTCACTGGCGAGATGAAACATTGGCCGCCAAGTAATCCTACGACAGAGACCGAAGAAAACGAAGATCCAGAGCTGAAAAAACTGCATCTGAATGAACTCATCATGATGAGTAATCCGGGAGACGAGGTCACTTTGTGGGTTTTGCGGAAGGGAAAGACGCCAGAAACAATTACCAGACGGATCGAGTACAAAGAACCGGTCGAACTGGAGCATCTGGGCGCATTTGAAAAACCGGATTACGAGCAGTGGGGTGATTTTATCGCTCAGGATTTCAACGATTATTCGTGCAATCTCTTTGCGGTACCCCCCGCAGAAGTGATTAAAGGTGGTGCGCTCGTTACTTACGTTGAGCCAAATAGCCTCGCCGCACGCCGTGGAATGGAGCTGCAAAGCCGTGATCTCTTTGGCTTCCAGTACTTCTTCGGCTTTGAAACCACAGCCAAGTGGGTCATCATTTATACCGTGAATGGGAAACCGGTGAAGAATCTGTCCCAGTTGAGAGCTGCACTGCGCAAGGCTGAAAGCGCATTCGACTTCAAGAAGAGTTCCAGTGCTTATGATCCCGCGACGAAATTGATAATGAAAGAGAGGTATGTTCAAATCGGCTTCCGCACCAACACACCCGATGGCCGCGTTCTACACCTGACCCCTGGCTTCCCCATCGACGAAGCGCTGGAATACAGAAAAGCGGTACAGTAGCCCAACAGGAACTTCCTGCCGAGTCAGCAAATATGATGAACCGGTCCAATCCTCTTCGAATTCGAAACGCTCTTACCATTGATCTAGAAGAATGGTTCCATGTCTGCGATGATGACAATCCGAACCCGGAAGCCCTTTGGTCGAGTCATGAATCCCGTGTCATCAGGGACACAGAGATCACATTGGATCTTTTGGCACAGTATCGAGTGCGGGGGACATTTTTTGTGTTGGGATATGTGGCGGAGCGCTATCCTGAATTGATCCGGGAAATCGATTCCGAAGGCCACAGAATTGCAAGTCATGGTCATCTTCACCGCCGTATCAACAGAATGACACCGCAGGAGTTTGAAAGCGATTTAGCCCGATCGATTGACACGCTCGCCGAAATTACCGGAAAAGCGGTTCTGGGTTTTCGGGCGCCGGAATGGTCTCTGAGACGGCACACGCAGTGGGCGTTTTCGATCTTGGCACGGCATGGAATCCGTTATGATTCGAGCACAGTTCGTCTGGCCAGAATGGGAGATCGATGTTGGACGACTCGGATACAACAAATTCACACCCTTTATGGCGACGTCATTGAATTTCCCCTGTCAACAGTTCGATGTTTCTGGGAAAATCTTCCCTACTCCGGGGGATTCGCCCAGCGGCTCTTTCCATTCTGGTACATCCTTGAAAATTTCAATGAACTGAACCGCCGGGGCGTTCCGGGGGTCATATACTTCCATCCATGGGAGCTGACCGCCCACAAGGGCGATCTGCCAACGAGCCCGAGCAGAAGACTCATGCACTATTATCGTCTCCGCTCAGTTCGGGAAAAGGTCGAAGCCCTTCTGGATGCGCTTGAATTGGCCCCCATGGAGGAGGTTCTGTTCGGTCAAGAATTCTCGGCTCCGTCGAGACACTTGAGCACTGATTGCCCTCAAACAGGGGAACCGTCTTACTACGTCAGGTCTTAATTCCAATGGCTGCTTCCGATTCATATAAAAGGTATTCAACTTCACCCAAGGACACCACTTTCGTCACTTCGCCCTTCGAACAGCGGAGTCATCGCTGGGGGTCCGCCCGCAAACGGGTTACCTGGCAATGGGTTTATTTCAAGTCTCTATGTCTATGGTGGGTGCTTTACTCCGGCGTTTTGGCTTCGGCGATATGCCTGACGCTCGCAATGCCCTGGATTGGTGTTACACTGTTGTTATTGGTCTTTGTCCATCTCATATGGCTTTACCTCCCAAAAATAATCCTAATGTGGCGGCGCCTTATAAAGCCGAGCGCATTGTGACCGTTGCTTTGACCTTTCCCGTCGTCTCCGCGAAATGACTGATTCGGACGGCTATGGACCCGAAATCTCATTTCAAAATAGAGGATCCCATTGTGCGGTGGAAGAGTTGGATCATCATGGCGATGGTGGTTTTAAGCATCTGCGCCCTGTGGAGCGCCTCTCGCCTGGAGATCGATACAGGGGTCCAATCCTTTCTGCCGCAGGATTCTCCTTCGGGCAAGGCGCTCGACGATTACCTCCGGACTTTTGAAGAGTCCATGACCCTCCTGGTGACTATCCGCCGAAACGAGGAGGGAGGGAATTCGATTCCTGAAGATTTGGTGGCTGAGGTCGCCGCCCAAATTCGCAGGTCTCCCTTCGCCAAGGAAGTTCGACGGTTAGACAAGCCGTCCCTTTCGGCGGACGATCTTTCCGGCGTGGGAAAAGAGTTGTTCTTCCTAATGGACGAGGCGGCCATCGACCGGTTGGCGGAAAAACTTGATCCCTCGGAGGTACAACGAGCCGTCAGTGAAGCTCGGCACACGTTAATGCTCCCAGGAGGAGAGACTGAGATTGAGCGGATTCGTCGTGATCCACTGGGATTATCATCTTGGATTCTGAAGGACATTCTCGAAACCACATCGCTCGCTTCATCCGCGTTTTCCACGATTGGAACAGCCGTCCTCGAAGTGATTCCGAAAGTCAGGGATTCAGGAAAAGAGGCATGTGAGGATCTTTATGCTGATCTGACATCACAAAAAGACACCTGGTTGGATGAAGTCGATGAAGAGGCCGCAATCGAGTTCACAGGGGGCTGCGCGATCAAGACGGAGGTCGCGGGGATTTTGAGGAAGGACATGATCGGAGCTATTCTGGGCGCGGGATGTTTCTGCTTTCTCCAATTCTGGGTCTGGAGACGATCCGTCCTGCCCCTCGTGAGAATTGCCATATGCCTATTCTTTGCAGTCGCTGTCACGGCAGGCGCCGGCGGATTGTTATACAGGGAAATCAGCGCCATGGGAATGGCTTCCGCCGCTATCCTGCTCGGGCTCTGCATCGATTTTTGTATTCACACAGAACACTCATTACAATTGTCCGGAAATCCTTCTCCTCCGGCCCGGCGTTTGGGAATTGTGCTTCAGGGACCGGCCAAAGGCATTGCGCTTGGCGCCTTAACAACGGGCGGCATGTTTATTTCACTGCGAATCTCCGGCATTCCTGCCCTTCACCAAATGGGCACGGTGGTCGCCATAGGTCTATCAGTCGGCGCCGTTATATGCATACTGACCTATCCCACGCTGATTGTGGATAAGAAGGCAGGCGGAAAGCAAATTCCTTTTCCTCAAATAGCAATCTGGTGCTTCAAGAACTCGCGCCTCATCGCAATTATGGCAACGATCCTATTCGTCACAGCTTTGGCCTATATTCTTTTCTTCTCTTCTCCCGGTATCGCCATTGGCTGGACACATGCCGATCTGCAAATCAGAGGAAGCAAGGCCTATACTGAAATGGCGAGGTTGGTTTCTCAGGCGGGAAATATTGAGCCGGTTCTGATCGTTTCCAAAGCGCCTTCCAGAGAACAGGCGCTCCTGTCGCTTGAACATTTGCAGACAAATCTGCCGACTTCCCAACTCTCTGCCTGGAAGACCCGATGGCCCTCCTCGATCCTGCCCACGGAACCGATGCAACGAAGACGCTTGTCACGTTTGCAGCCCCGGTTGGATGGGGAGTCGCTTCGAACCTCCATTGAGAAGTCATTAGAGTCGGAAGGCTTTGATCCTTCTGAGTTTTCTCAATTTTTTAAATGGATCGATGAAACGGCCGCGATTCTTTCATCTGAGAATCCGGACTTTCTTACTTTTGAAGACATAAGGCGGTCGCCCCTTGAGCCCCTGGCGGCTCAATTCGTTCGGGCCACTTCTGAAGGGGGCTCCATAGCTGTGGCTTATCTATATCCTCCGCAAAGAATCGATTCGGAAAGCGACGTTTTGGCTTTCAGAAACGCAATATCTAAGATCTGCCCCGACTGCGTTGTCACGGGCTGGGGTCCTCTCGCTGCAGATATCACGGGGGTAACTCGACGTGCGATGTTTCGAGTTCTTCCTTTGATGATCATGGCCCTCACTCTTATTCTAGTCCTGGCATTTCGAGAAACAAAAAGTGTTATCATATCGCTTCTGCCGGTCATCTGGTCTGTGGTTGTCGGATTGGGCGCAATGAAGCTCTTTGGAATAGGCATAAATTATGTCAACGCCTTTGCTATCCCCCTCGTCGTTGGCATCGCCGTGGATGATGGAATCCACGTTGCCTTTCGACGCAGACGATCGCCCAAAGAGTCGCCGGGAGAATCGGTTCAATCCCTCGCCGTCCCTATTTCCATGACGTCGTTAACGACCGGGGTCGCGTTTGGGTCTCTATGTTTGAGCCACTATCCAGGTCTTGTTTCGTTCGGATCTCTCGTTGCCGGAGGAGTGTTCCTGGTCATGCTGTCATCCTTGATGATCTTACCGGCCTATTTAGGACTGTTCGAGAAGGCTCAATCATGACAAGCGTGTATAGGACAACCTTTACGTCGTAAGAGGATGTGCATCTGACAATGGCCAGTATCATCAATCATCCCGCCACATTCAACCTGGGATTTGCGTTATCTCGCCGTATTCCGTCGAGCCTTCAATATTTTATCGCAGAGGCGATTGCAGAAGCCCATCGATTATTTGGCCGAAAAGATGTCCGTCTCGTCGAGCAGAATTTGATGAAGGTTTTCGATAATGACTTGCAGCGTGCGCGAAGGACCGTCCCTTTGCTCTTCCGCAACTACGCCCGCTACCTGGTCGATTACGTCCGAATCACGAGTATGGGAGAGAAGGCGGCCGATGCAATCACGCTGCAGACTCGAGGGGTTGATCACATTCGTTCCGCTTTATCGCGAGGCAAGGGAGCGATCATCTGTTCCGCCCACCTTGGGAATTGGGAACTCGGAGGCTTACTGCTGTCGCGGGAAAAGCTCCGCGTCAGTATCGTCACGCTTCCCGACCCGAATCCGAAGCTCACCCGGTTCAAGTCGGATAATCGAAAGGCGATAGGGATTGACACTATCACCCTGGGGCACTCCAAATGGGCGTTTGTCGAGATTGTTTCAAGGCTCCGGCGGAATGAGGTTGTGGCTATGCTCATCGACCGCCCGGTGACCACACGCTCGGAGCCTGTTTCATTTTTCGGACACGAAGCCATGTTTTGCAGCGGTCCTGCTCACCTGGCCCGGCTGACGGGTGCTGCTCTTATCCCATCTTTCATTTTGCAGGACGGTCCATTCCGCTACCAGGTGATTTCCGAACCATGCGTGGAGATCTCGGATCGTTCCCCGGAAAGCGCGTCGGTTGCGAAAGTAACTCAAGAATTGGCCCAAGTTGTTGAAAGATATGTTCGGGAAAACCCGACCCAGTGGTACAATTTTACCCCTGTATTCAGCGCCGACGGAGAATAATGAATTGAAAACCCTCAGCTTGGTAATCGCTTTGCTTTTGATTTCAGCCGCGATCTCCGCCGAAATTGAAGTCGGGCGAGAGGATTGGCTCGAGAAAATTCGTGAAACTCAAAGAAAGACGGAACGAATCACTTTCGATTACGTCCAGGTGAAGAAGCTGGCTCTCTTTCGGAAACCTCAAGAAGTTGAGGGGAAGTTCTGGTTCGAGCGGCCTGAAAAGTTCAGGATTGAGATGGGTTCCCCACCACAATTGATCTTGATCGGTAATGAGGAGGGTATCTGGCGCTGGGACAGGGATCGGAATTCCTGGTCAAAACTAAGGGATCCCAATGAACAGGGCACTGTTGAGGAAATGACTTTAGTGGGCCGATGGTCGATGGGTTTACTGGAGAATTTCGAGGAGATCAGTCACATCGACGCCCAGCTTGATGGCAAAGAGATCAAAGTGCAGCTCGTCCCGAATGAGGGAATATCGGGGAACAAGATAAAAGAAATTACGCTCTGGTACAGTCTCACGAGTTTTCTCCCGAAAAGGAGCGTGGTCCTCCTTGCCGGGGGGGACAAGGTTACCAATGAATTTACGTCCGTAAAGATCAATCCCCGGTTTCCTACCGGACTCTTCGAGGTGGATTCGCCCTGATGCATACCCAAACAGGAAGGAACGGTTCAGTAAATGGCGGTCGGCGCGTGGCCGTGACCGGCATGGGCCTCCTGTGCTCCCTTGGATCAAGCGTAGAACAATGCTGGAGCCGGCTTTCGAAAGGGGAATCAGGAATAGGACGGGTCGATGTTTTACCGGTTGAGGGGAGTCGCATAAAATTCGGGGGCCAGTTTTCTGAATTGGAATTGCTGCAGGATGAGTTTCATCGGCATGACCTGACGAAAGTTGATCGAGGAGCCAAACTCGCAGTTTTCGCCGCCCTAGAGGCTGCCCGGTCCGCTTGTCTTAACCTGGAGGATGACAGGGACCCGCAATTCGTGCCTCTTGTTCTTGGAACGACGACCGCAGGAATGAACTCCGGGATGAAATACCACTCACTTCTGCATCACGAACGCAAGAGGCGAGTCTCGTTGCTGAAAGATTTCCTCGCCTACGACCACCTGCGCGACGTTCAGAGAGTCCTGAACATTCACGGTCCTGCTATCGCGGTCAGCACCGCCTGTGCTTCCGGAGCGACGGCCATCGGACACGCATTCAGATGGATCCGATCGGGAACGCACGACCTGGCGATTGCCGGAGGATATGACCCATTATGTCCGTTCACTTGGTTTGGGTTTGAGTCTTTGCAGGCCCTGACGCGCGAAAAATGCAGACCTTTCGATGAAAACCGCTCAGGATTTGTCTTAGGCGAGGGCGCCGGATTCCTGATTCTGGAGAATCTGGACACGGCCAAGAATCGGGGCGCCACCGTTCTTGCGGAGGTCGCGGGCTTTGGAGAAACCAACGAGGGCTTTCACATGACCCGCCCCCACCCCGACGGGCTCGGAATCGTAGGCGCGATGCAGGCAGCCATCGGCGATGCCGGAATAAGACCCGTAGATGTCGGGTATCTCAATGCCCACGGAACGGGAACGAAGGCCAACGATGCCGCCGAGTCCAATGCGATCCGCGAGGTGTTCGGCGATCACCTCCCTGACCTTCGTGTCAGCTCCACCAAGGCAGCCATCGGTCACACTATGGGAGGCGCGGGAGCCATTGAGGCCATTTTCTGTATCCTTGCCATTGCCGGGAAAGTCGTCCCTCCGAATCTGAACCTCGACCAGCAAGCTCAAGAGTGTTCCCTTCGACTGGTAACACAACCTGAAACGGTTGACGATTTGTCCTGTGCAATGTCGAATTCCATCGGATTCGGCGGTTCCAACGCATCCCTTCTATTCATCGAATCGAAGCAATGAGTGTTGAGCAACCAGATATCGTCATCACGGGGATGGGCGCCGTCGGCCCAACGGGAATCGGCATTTCAGATTTCAAACGTGCGCTTTGGGGTTGCGGCCCTAGTCCGGAGGCGTGGGTCCATCCCGCTACCCAGCGAAGTTACCAGGTGAATCGTGTGGACGTGGACGCCTGCATGGATCGGGTCCGTTCGAAAACCCTGAGGAGGGCGGCATCGATTTCAGTGTTTTCTGTGGCCGCTGCGCAAGAGGCTCTTCGGAACGCAGGAATCCAGGTCGATGATACAGCAGGCAATGAGCAGGGAATCGATAGCACCGCCGTCATCGTCGCAACCAGTCATGCTTGCCTTTCTTTTAGTCGCGTGTTCCACCAGCAGTCAATTCTTGATCAGCCCCCGATCCCAGCGCCGGCCACATTCGCCGATTCTGTTTATAATGCAATGGGGAGTCACATCTCGATGAGCCTGGGGCTGAAGGGTCGCAATATGACCCTCCTTGGAGATTGGGATGTGGGAATTCAGGCGCTCCAGGTCGCTTGCGAAATGCTGCGTACGGGAGAGGTCGAACGCGCTCTCATCGTAGGTGCGGACGAACTCGATGAGATTTTGATTGACTGCTTCGTGTCGCTGCGGTTGGTTAGGGAATCCGAATCCCAAAACTGTGCCAAGATGATTTTGTCTGAAGGCTCGGGTGCAATTCTGCTGGAAACCGCCCAGGCCGCCCATCGACGCGGCGCCGATGCCATTGCCAGGGTCCGGGCTGTCCACACGGGAAGCCTTCCGAAGGGCCACAAAAAAAATGAGAATTTGTCTGCCGATATAAGCCGATTCATATCGGGAGTCTGCAATGGCGTTACCACTACACCCGTCATGTCCGGAGCCAACGGGAGCTGGGTGGGCGAAGTCGAGCTCGAAGGCATCGCAAAGGTTTTCCAAGGGAATGGTAATTTTTCGAAGACCCCGGTCAGCGTCCCGAAAACTTTTCTGGGAGAAGGCTTTGCCGCCTCTTCCGTATGGCTGCTTATCGCGGCGGTCATTGCCTTATGCGAAAGAAAGCTCCCCCCCACAGCCCCCGGGTTTAATTCTCTGCCGGAGGGTCTCGAATGTTGGGCCGAACCGACGCCGCTGGGGTCGGAGTCAACAGACTTTCTTGTGTCGAGTCTCGGTCCTCGCGGTTTCATATCCGCCGCTTTGCTCCAGAGGTAATGAGGATTCGGTTAAGGCTGGCGCCTTCCACACCGAAATTGAATCGCGATATTGATCCCAGGTGTTGTTCTTGGTATTCTCTGTCGTACAGGAAAAAGAAGCAGCCCTGGAACATGCGTTTGCGCCGCCTCGCGGAGCAAGAATAGTTGACTCCGCAGCAAGACTGACACCAAGGTCTACCGGGGGTTCATGGAAAAGAAAACCGTCGCACTGGTCACAGGAGCAAGCGGCCGGCTCGGGCGCGCCATCTGCATGTCGCTGGCCGGCGAGTGTCAAGCCGTCGGCATCCATTATCATTCCAACAAGAAAGCGGCCGAAGTGACAGCTGAGCAGATAAGCAAGCTGGGAGTAGATCCTGTCTTGTTGAAGGCGGATATCCGGGACAATGATCAGGTTTCTTGCATGATTGAAAACCTATTGGATAAAGCCGGCAGCGTCGACATCCTTGTAAATAACGCGGGTTTTCGCAAGGATTCTCTCTTGGCCATGATGCCGACCGACGCGTGGGATGAGGTCCTGGACATCAATCTGAAAGGGGCGTTTTATTGCTGTAAGGCTGTGGCCCGGAAAATGATAAGCCAACGGTACGGAAGGATTATCAATATCTCCTCCGCCAGCGGTGTTTTCGGCACGGCCGGACAAACCAATTATTCGGCCGCCAAAGGTGGCTTGATCAGCTTTACAAGGTCTCTCGCCAGAGAACTCGGTCCCTATGGGATTCTTGTAAACGCGATTGCTCCCGGTTTAATTGAAACGGAGATGCTTGAAGGGCTAACCGATGAGCAGCGCGATCGAATCCTCGACCGGATTATCCTGAAACGCGCGGGAACTCCGAAAGAAGTCGCTGAAGTCGTTCGTTTTCTTTGTACCTCGGGGGCGGATTTCATAACCGGAGCCGTCATCCCTGTAGATGGAGGACTTTTATAGAGTGACGGATCCTGATCTTGTCCAGAAAGTAAAAAAAGTCCTCGTCAAGGCCCTGCGATTGCGTGTCAACCCTGAAGATATCGCGGACGACTTGCCTTTGATGAAAAGCAATGGCCTTGATATCGAGATCGATTCTATCGATGCGTTGGAATTGGTAATTGCGATCGAGAATGAATTCAACGTCAAAATTGAGGATGAGGAAGTGGCCGAGCACGTCTTTTCCTCAGTAGATGTATTGGCCAATTTCATTCGTGAAGAGCAGGAAAAAAAGAACAGTTAACACGGTTAAGTGCCCCCTGTGTGAATGTCATGAGTCCGGACCGATCCGTTCGTGGGAAACCTGGAAGGTCGTTCGGTGCACCGAGTGTTCCCTCGTATTCGTTTCCCCTCGACCTTCCCTCCATTTTCTCAAGAACCATTACCAATCCTATTTGCCTGAGTCGGAGAATGGAATTGATAGTTGGGAGCGGATGATGTCCCGGGTATTCCGCCGCACCCGGAGGTTGATCGAAGCCCGGCTTCGACCTCCGGGAAGGGTGCTGGACGTGGGCTGCGGATTTGGAGGGATGATGCAGAAAATGCAGGAAACAGGATGGGATGCCCATGGAATTGACCTGTCTCCCGCCGCGGCGACAGTCTGTCGGAATCGCGGGCTCCAGATGACTCACGGCGACTTTGGAGAGACCCACTTTGATTCCGGCTCATTCGACGTAATCATTATGCATTACCTCATCGAACATGTAATTTTTCCAATGAAGGTTGTCGCGGAAGCTCACCGACTGTTGCGTTCCGGCGGGCTGCTGGTGCTCCGGTGGCCCAACACAAATCCCATTCTCACCGTGTTGAATAGGCTGGGGTTGAATCCGAACTTGATGGATATTCCCTCTCACCTACAAGATTTTTCTGTTCGAACCATCAACCGAATGCTGAAAGAAAATGGATTTGATCAGATAGAAACGACTACAGGCGGATGGACGGCTCCATCTGAATTCTCCGCGCGCTGTATCTCCATGATCGCCGGAATCAGCTCCACTCTCGTCGAGCGCGCAACCCTGGGGAGAATTCTTCTTCCCGGCGTCAGCAGAACTACCATCGCCCGGTGCGCATGAGGTCAAATGAAAACCCCGGACTATGAGTGTATTGTGATCGGAGGCGGGCCGGCGGGATCAACGATGGCGGCTCGCCTTGCCTCGTTGAAGCACTCGGTCCTGGTCCTTGAATCTGAAAAGTTTCCAAGGTTTCATATCGGGGAATCTCTCCTCCCCGGCGCCATGCCTTTATTTGATGCAATTGGCGCGGCCGAGAAGATGGCGGCGGCCGATTTCGTGGACAAACACGGCGCCGAGTTCTGGATATCGGGTACTGAGAAGAGGATAGTTTTCCACTTTCAAGACGGGCTCGATGGCCGTTCCGGAAGCACGTATCAAGTTCCCCGAGACCAATTCGACAAAATACTGCTGGATAACGCTATTGAGCAAGGGGCTGAAGTCCGCTGTGATTCCCGTGTTGTCGACCTCCGCCTCAACTCGGGAGAGTTTCAGACAGTGGTTTATCGAGATTCCAACGGGGAAACCCACTCGATGACATGTAGCATAATTGCCGACGCGAGTGGTCAATCCTGTCTCATCGGAAAACGTCTTGGCCTTCAACATCGTATTCCCGGTTTAAGAAAGGCCTCTCTCTTCGCCCACTACAGCGGTGTTCGACGAACTGAGGGTATTTCGGCAGGGAATACTATTTCTATTCGCATGGAGAACGGATGGTTTTGGATCATTCCTCTGGATGACGAAAGGTGCAGCGTTGGGGTCATACTCGATGTCAGTACATACCAATCTTTCCCGAAAGATCCCGTTTCGGCCTTTGAAATCATGATCGCCCAATGCCCGGAACTTTCGGAACTGATGTCAGAAGCATCTCGTTTGACAAACGTTTTTGTTATATCCGATTATTCCTACCAATGCCGGCGCTTTGCCGGGGACGGCTACTTGCTGATCGGAGATGCCGCCGCATTCATTGACCCGGTTTTTGCCTCCGGGGTCCATCTTGCAGTCACGTCCGGCTTCGAGGGAGGAACCGCCGCCGCGGCCGCCCTGGATGCCGGGACGACTTCCCGTCAGTCATTTCTCGGGTACGAGAGGAACATGAAGCGGAGGGTTTCATCCTATCTCACCTTCGTGCGGGCATTTTATGGCCCTCGATTGCTTGAAATATGGGCGGGGGGAGGAAATACTCTAAAAATTCGTGAAACAGTGATCTCATTTCTAAGGGGCGATGACCTGGTTGATCTCTCGTCGAAATTCAGGCTCAATCTTTTTTTCCTCCTACTTCAGATACAGCGATATTTTCCGTTAGCCCCGAGACTTCGCTATTTGTCTCTTCGGCCGCCTGATGACGACGAGGCACCCCACACGTGAACAGGACAAGATGCTTTTGGCCTTGCCTCCTTTACACGTCGGGCTCCCACGAATGGAAGGGCTCCCTCCGTCCTTCCCGGGGAATGGGGAAGCTTGAGAGCCGATCGCCTCGAATATCCACCTGCCCCGGGAGGAGTGAGAGGCGGCAGGCTAAAGGATCGACCCATCAGCCGCGTGTGAAGCACGGCGGTTGGATGTGTTGTGTCCCACTACGCTTGATCCGCACGGATGTCTGGTAGACCCTCAAGAAGCTATTCTACCCAAATAGCAGCTGGACTCGTTTCAGGGGGGCAGGTCACTCCGGCTTGATTAATAACCTTGACTGAATACACCGAATTGCCGTTGGGGCGAGTCCTCAACGGTTCCACTTGACACGCTTCCGACCAGAACTCCAGCGAAATCCAGCCGCCGTTTCCGCTCACCTTCCCGTACTGGGCTTGGCGGTTGTAGACGTCAACTTGGGGAAGGGGATCGTGGCATCGGATCAGATGCCCTCCACCTTAGGCGAAGCCATCAAGGCGAATGTTTTGCGACCATTTGCCTGAATCTATCGTCGCCGACCGATATCCAGGCCGTTTCCCATTCGATGGGGCTGAACGAGGAGCAGAGGCAGCGCCTTTTCAGATTGTCGGTTGGAAGCGCCGTAGTACGTTTTGCCGACCGGTTTGTCTGGCCTTTTGAAATGGCCATCCGAAAAGTGGACATCGACAAGAACGTCACCGACGAGGAAGTCCAAGGGCATATGAGGCCGTACCTGAACCGGATGAGCCGCCGTTCTGATTTGCACAGGCCGACGGCGACAACCACAGGAGATGAGGTAATGGCTCAGGCGAGAGAGCGGCGATCGGGCGCAGCTGAGCTTGAAAAGAGCCTCCATGAAGACCTCTCAAACCCTGCCCGCCTGCTTCTCGTGGATTTCCGGGATCGGCCCTATGTCCCCGTGGCGTTGCGTTACGAGGAACTCAGAATCAGTGTAAGACTGGGACGGGCATGCACCACCGAATTGATTCAACAGGAATTAGTTTGGGAAGTGGAAGTCCATACCTGCAGACCGGGCCGACCGGAAAAATTCTACGAATTGACTCCCAAGGGGACCGATCTGGTCGGTTCCCAGAAGCTTGGTCCGGGGAAGGGCGGGCTGGCACACCGGCATTACCAGCGCCGGAATTGTGACCGGCATGTAGGGCTTGGTTACCTGTCGAAGGTGGAGGCGATTCTGGATGGGAAAATCGGTTGACGTGGGAGTCTGGAAGGCAGGGGAGAGGATTGCGATCGAGATCGAGATGAGCCCTTCCCACGCCCTTGAAAATATAACCAAGGACCTCGCAGACGGCTGGGACAGGGTCGTTGTGGCAACCGCTGACGAGAAGGTGGCCCGGAAGATCCGGCATGAGGTCCTTGAAAATCTGGCTGAGGAGTATGAAAGCGGCCGAATTGAGTTTATTCCGGTCGGTTTCGGGCCCGGAATCAAATCGCATCGGAGGGTTTGACCCTTGAAATCCAATTATGACAAGCCCTTACAGGAATCGAAGGGAAAGCGGCGGAGACTTAATTCCGCTGAGGCTGTTTATTCCAGTCCCGATTCCCTTTTATATGACGCGGAATAAAACCGAGCAATACAGAAGGCCGGCCGTGAACTCCCTTCCGACGCGGGATGAATGGGATGGCGAGGAGTGAGAATGTTGGAGCCAAAAACAGATGAAGCCCAGGATCGGGAGCTCGTCTCCGAGAGGAGGGAAACCGAGCTGGTCTACCTCTCTCCTCAGGAGCTCACCGCCAGGTGGCGCTGTTTCCGGACGCAGGTGGACCGCATTGCCAAGGAGGCGAGGTTCACCCGGGTCGTCCTGGGGAAGAAAAAGAACGGTATTGTCCGCTATCTCAAGAAAGAGGTGGAAGCCTATGAAAGATCACGGCGGGTTGAAGCGTGACCCCTGACCCGCCGCGACATCTCACTTCCACCTTCCGGCTACCCCGGCACTCTGGCAAGTCCCCCGGGGTAGCCCTTATTTATTTTACCTCGTGAAGTTCCTGCGGTGGAACCTCGCTGAAACCGCGGGCGGAGGACCTGTCTCCGACTCTCTGGGAGGGGATCCGAACTCCACTGAATCCGTTAGCGCCTCCGGGATCATCGCTGCATAATGACGCCGGCAGATCTCGGGGGAATTTCCCATCAAGGCCGAGATCTTATAAAGACTCTCTCCCTTCAAGGCCAGCTGCGTCCCGAACGTGTGCCGGAAATCGAGACAAGCCCAGGAAAGTCCCGCCTTCTTGTTGACTTTGCGGAGGCTCCGGGAGAAGTTGTCCGGGTTCCACTGCTTTCCCTCCGGGCTCGGGAAGAACCACCGGCCCGGAACAATCCGCCGCTCATACCGGTCAAGGTAGTGCCGCAGGCGGCTGCTGACCGGGACGGCACGATTCACCTTCGTCTTCGGCTCCCAGAAGAGTCCATCCACATTCTTCGCCCGGATACTGATCATTCCGTAATTCCCCGCTTTCAGGTTGACATCGTCCAGGGTGAGCCAGAGGAGCTCCTCCCTCCGGAGTCCCGCGAATATCAACACGGCGACCGCGGCCCTCAACAGGGGGCGCTTTTCGAGGTCCTCCAGTTGATCTTCGATCTGCCCCAATTTCAGATAGCGGATCTGCGGCGCCCCCACCCGGTACCGCCTCACTTTCGCTGCCGGATTGGCTCGCCCGGGCATCCGGACCCCCGCTCCTCCATCGCCCAGTTGAACAGAGTGGAAAGGATCTCCCGGTATCGGTTGGCCGTTTTCGGTTTGAGGCCGAATCGCTTGACCTGGTGAGTGACGAATGAGGAGATTTGGGCGGTGGTGATCTCCTCGATATACTTGGCGTCAATTCTCAACGGCCGCGTACGATGATCGATCTGGATCTTTGACGAGCCCTTCCTTCTATTTCCGTGCTCGAGTTCGGGACAGATCTGACCGAAGAAGGTGCGCAGATAGCTCGTGTCCACCTTGACGCTGTTCTCCGTCTTGGTCGCCTTCATGTATTCGACATAGTCGGCGGCGATCTTCGAGAGCGGCGTTCGGGTGGGAAGCGTGGCATCCTCCCCCCGGATGCGCGCCGAATCGAACTGCCGCTGGTATTCTTTGGCAAGTTCGCGCGAGCCCGT
>SDBV01000342.1_pt1 | contig 66011 bp, 51 predicted proteins | sample 2277081 | NCBI WGS metagenome assembly SDBV01 (sample SAMN10402039, study PRJNA504765) | marine sediment metagenome | isolation source: marine sediment core GS10_PC15, 223 cmbsf | place: Arctic Ocean: Southern Knipovich Ridge | collected 2010
GATTGCCGAAGCGCTCGGTCTCAGCAACCATCATCCCCCGGGATCTTTCCACCGCGCCCCTGACACAAATGTCAGATATGCATGACCTGAGATTGATCGGACGTAACCCCCATCTCCGCAATGAGATCAGAATCCTTCCCGCAGTGCAAGCGCGATTCTATAGGTCAGGTCCTCCCTGCCTGGCATCGAACCGTCTCGTCGGTCTTTCCTTCACAACTCCTGCAATTCCTGGAACTAACAGAACGGCTTCCCGCTGCACGACCTTTCATTGTTGTCCGGCATGGTGTTTGCGCTTGTTCAACATTTGATATTCTTAAAACAGTTGATAAGCATAGATAAATCGATTAGCGCCATGCGCCAATCTTTCTCAGCAAGGGATGTGCCCTAGCCAAGATTGGTCTAGTCAGTCATATAACCAGCCACTCCCTCAGTCTTATGCGCATTGCAGTCCTCACAGATATTCACTCCAATTTAGAAGCGTTTCAAGCTGTTCTTGCGGACATCGAGAAACAGGACATTGTCCGAACAATTTGTCTAGGGGATATAGCCGGTTATAACGCCAATCCAAATGAATGCATCGAAATTGTTCGGAAGAAACGAATCGATTCCATTATGGGCAATCACGACGCCGTGTGCTGTCGGTTGGAGGAGCCGTGGTTCTTTCGCTCAGCAGCGAAAGCCGCCGCCGTGTGGACGGCGGGAGTCCTCACCAAAGAGAACCAAGAATTCCTCCGCCAACTCCCGAATGAAGTTTACTTCAACAGTGTTTGCTTTGGGGTCCATGGATCCCCTACCGGTCGGGACGAGTATATGTATGACTGGCTGGACGCAGTGCGCCATCTTCAAATCCTGGAGGACCGAAAAGTGAAGATTTGCTTTTTCGGTCATAGCCACATACCCAGTTTTTTCTCTGAAACGGGTATGCACGCAAGGATCGAATACGGCAAGAAGCTTCCCCTCAGCCGAGGGGCCTATTACTTCATCAATTTCGGTTCCGTGGGCCAGCCGCGAGATTCCGATCCCCGAGCCGCGTACGGTATTGTCGAATTCGCCGAATCTGACGACAGAATCAGGATCGAATTCCGCCGAGTTGCCTACGACATCGACACTGCATGCCGGAAGATTGAGGAATCGAACTTACCCGATCAGCTTTCTCGACGCCTTCGCGGTAGGTTCATTGGGAGTCCCTAGGAAAGGTTGCCTGGCTGCCCCGTTTTAGAAGGGGCGTGTTTCCCGAGAGTTTATATGTCAAGGAAAGGGGGTGAAGCGATGGTGGGGCATTGAATGAGTAACTTGTGGTTCGGCACTATTGACAACTGGGAGGCGTAAACACCGTGGAGAAAGTGACAATGAATTAAAGCGAGGTGTCACGTTAATCGAGCTTCTGAAACCTTCAAGCTTGGGGATGCAGTTCATCCAAAAGGATGACAACAACCCAAAGGAGGAAAGAACGATGAGACGGAAGAAAGGTTTTACCCTCATTGAGCTATTGGTGGTCATCGCCATTATTGGCATTCTGGCCGCCATCTTGCTCCCTGCCCTTTCCAGGGCCAGAGAAGCCGCCCGGCGCACTTCCTGCGCGAATAATTTGAAACAAATGGGCCTGGGGTTCACGATGTACGCCAACGAGCAGCGCGGGCGGCTCCCCCATCGGCAGGTTTTCCATCGCATCTGGCCCAATGACACGATAGTTCTCGGGAACGAGATGATTTTCGATGACTTCGCAATGGTCCCCAACTACCTCGCCGACATGAATGTGGTCTGGTGCCCCTCGTGGGCGGGCCAGACGGATCCCGTCGAGCGCTATGACCAGACAAAGGGAGACCAAGACGGACAAGTCGAGCCGGGAGAGTTGACGAAAGAGCCTTACGACTACACCGGCTGGATGATCATGTCAACGGAAAATATCCTGGGCCCGAAGTCGGGAACGAAGGGGAGCGGAATCGGGGGACGTTTTGAGGAAGAGGAGTTTGTGGACACTCCGTGGGGTGAGTTCGCGATCATGAATGTGCTGACACAGGGAGCGGCATCGGACATGGACCTTCCTACCTCATTCGAGGGAACTCAGGTCAACGGAGGAAATACTCTGCTAAGACTCCGTGAAGGGATCGAGAGATTCCTTATAACCGACATCAACAACCCTGCTGGTTCGGCTCATGGCTCTTCGGAGATCCCCATCCTATGGGATCACATCACAACGAACGTAAAAGACTTCTCACATGTCCCGGCGGGCATCAACGTCCTGTTTCTTGACGGACATGTTACTTTTGCGCTTTATCCCTCCGACGATGTCTGGGTGGCGTCAGAAGAGGCAGCGCTGATTTTCGGGAGGTACAATCGGCCATGGGACGGCTTTTGATTCCTCAGCATTGCTGGAGTTTTGGGCGTGGATCGGAAACGATTGACCCCAGAAACCAGAAGCGCTCTTCCTAAATGTGATATGAAAGGTCATTGAGTGGCTTCAACCCATGGATATCACAAAGAAGAGCGCCAACCATTATTATAACACAACGGTTGTTGTTCCGTTGGAAAGCGGTGGAGGCCCTGGGAGACCTGGAACGGCTGCGGGTTCTCCTGGGGCATCTCCCGGATGAAAAACTGCAGTTGCGGGAGCTGTGTGGTTTTGACCCTGTCAAAGCGGAAAAGGCAATTCCCTCGCCCTCGGCGTACATGTATGTGCTTACGAATGTGAGCCGGCGCCAGGAATTGTCGGACCTTAGCTGTTTCTGCATCAGAGGACAAATGCAATGCAAGAAATCATGAAGAACATTTTGCAAACGAAATACGGAATTTTGTTTGCTCTGCTAACCTTATTGTATGGTTTTGGGCTAGGTGGAGCATTTGGTCTCTTCGAGGACGATATGAAGGCATATTTAAACGAAAAGGCTCGAGATGCGTCCACCACCGTGTACCAGGGTGATGAAGTCAAGATGAAGACAATAATAGATAAGTCATGGGTATATTTCAAAAGAGCGCATCTGCATGCGAACGGATTAGGGACAACATCATTGGTGCTTGTTTTACTTCTCTCCTCCTTCCCTGTTCAACGAAGCGTAAAGGGTATTACAGCTTTTTGCCTGGGCATTGGATCACTAGGGTATGCCTTGTTCTGGATGTTAGCCGGGATGAGAGCCCCAGGAATGGGAAGCACCGGAATGGCCAAGGAATCGTTAAAATGGCTGGCAATGCCCTCGGTAGGGCTATGTTTTGTTGGTTTAATTGCTGTTTTCGTGTTAGCGCTTAATTCATTCTGCGCCAAAGATACGAACAAGAGCTGACAGAAAAAGCTATCACATCGCGCTTTAATTTCCGCCCGCTGGACAAGAGTCGGGAGGATATTCTTGACATTTCATATTCGTATCTCGCCCCTCGATCCTCTCAATCATCCAAGGCGCGTCCTCCCCGCACGCGGACAGGGGCCTCTGCGTGCGCTGCCATTCTATCGTTCCGCCAAACCGAAAAGAGGAAGCAGGGTAGGCGTGAAGATAGGCCGCGCATGAACCAGGTGGACCGACCGAGGGCGTCTGACGCTATTGCTTGTCTATTTTCTTGGGATCCCCTTGAGCGCCTGTTCCGACAACGATACCCTCATCGATCAGGCGACCGCTTCGCTACCTTGCGCTCCCAGGCGGCCTTGGCCGCGCCCGTGACGGCCGTGCCGACCAGGAATGGCACAAGCGCTGCCGAGGTCGCGGCGAAAGCAGACGCCCGCACCACATTGACGGCCATGAGACCGACCGCGGTCGCCAAGCCGATGCCGATGGATTCGGCCGCTGTTTTATGGGCGGCTTCCTTCTTGGAAATCTTCCCTTTTCTGTACTTCCTCAGATTGGCCCAGCCATGCGCCGCGGCCCACAAGACCGCAACGGCCACGCCGCCGATGGCCGGCCCGACGCGCGACGCACCGCGCCCCACGGCATACGCGGCCGAACCGAGGAGAGCTCCCGATGGGTTTGTGTTAGCGCTTAGCATTAGCATTCCTCCGTGCCCACTCTTAATGTGTAGCACGAGAACCGTGCTCGCAGCAATCGGAGAAACTGGTGAATCCTGGAACATATTGGTCGAGCCTCAGTGAGGGCGTTCGCAAAGACTAGAAACTTTGTCAGAGAAGCTCTGAAAGGAAGGGTTTCCAGAATAGTCCAGAATCGACCAGTTTGTCTGATTGCAGGTTTACCGTTTCAAGGGGATAATATTTCTTAGAGAAAATGGGAAATTCCGAGTGGCTTGCCGGGTTGCGCAGAGGCTGTTATCACCGCTTACGGCAGGGTCGCACCAATAAACGTGCGCGATCAGGAATGGTTTCTTGAGACGCGCGGCGCGGATGGCCAAGCCGGCCAGTGACCGGTGAATAACAGGATTGCTTGGAGGGGTTGCAGCGCATCGGGAATCCCGAAGATATTCGCTTGCTGTGGGCTTATGCGGAGGAGGACCATGTATACGCTTGGGGTGGTATTGTCGGGGATTTTTTTCGGAGTGATTGCCTCGTCCATCGCTCGGCATAAAGGGCGGGGAGAGGTCTGTTGGTTCTTGCTGGGCTTCTTTTTTCACCTGTTTGGCTTGATTGTTTTGCTTCTCCCTCCCGTCTACAATCTGGGAATCATGAAGAAATGCCCGGAATGTGCGGAGATCATCAAGGCCGAAGCCAACGTGTGCCGATACTGCGGCAGGGACCTCATCGCAGCCGAAGGAGTGGAGGTGAGTTAGAATGAGCCTATTGGGACTGGGGCTGGTGGGAGTTATGGTCGGTATTGCGGGCTCAGAGCTGATTCGCGCAAGCATGCCTGAATTTGTGAGAAGAATCGAGGAAACGGCAAAACGTTTTGTGGTACGTGTAGGCTTTTTAGAGTCGAATGAGAACGAGCCGACGGATCAGTAGGTTGCGCGTTGCCTAAACGAGAGGAGATCGGCATGTTTAAGGGACTGGGGATCTTGGTAAGTGGGATATTCATTGGCGCCGTCGGCGCGGAAGTCATTCGCAAGGCCTGTCCCGGCAGTCTGGACAAGCTTTATGCGAAAGCAGCGGGACTGACCAACGTAGCAAAAGACGCGTTCCTGGAAGGGTATCACGGCGTTTTGGGCACGCAAGAGCCGGCCCCCGCCGGGACCTGACGCCTGCGGGGTGCCATCCGGTGACCCCGAGCCCGGTCGCCGTGCCCGCATGCCATGATGGGCGTCGCGGCTGGCGACCTGTGGGATCGCACATGCGTTCAGCCGTAGTGACGGGGACATCTAAGCTACCCGATCTCGGACCGCATAGCCTACGGGTCCTCTAACAAAAAGTGCTTTCCAGCACCCTCGGGCCGTCAAAGCACTAGATTCCCCGAAGGGGAATTACTTGAATAGCCGTGGGTGGAACCCACGGTAAAAGGTTCCAACATACATCCGACCCTGAAAGGGTCGAACTCATTTTTTTGACGCTCTTAGGTTTTACGGCAGCAGAAGGCAATGGCCAAGGAAAAACAGATATTGTCACGGATACTCAGGTGTGCGTCCAAGTATGTCGGAGCCGGTGCGGGCCTTGTAGCGGTCCTGGGTAAGGGAATTCACCACGCTTGTGAAAAGGGCGCAAAACTAGCGGGAGGCTTGTTCGCCCCGCGCACAAGAAAGTGTGAGGAATGCCCGGGCGTTGCTACCGAGCCGGCTCCGACCACCGAGCCAAGTGAAGTGACTGAGGCCGATGCCGCGGAAGCGCCCGGCGAGGGAGAGGGAGAGCCTCCTTGTCCAGCGGTTCTGTTGGCCGCAGAAACGCCGCTTAGCTGCGCAATTCGAACAACCCAAGAGACCCGCCCAAAGAATCATTAGGATGAGGAATGGGCGGGATGATGCGGAAAAACAGAAGAGCCACTTTGGAGAGGTTCCAAAGTGGCTTTCAATTTCTTAAAGTGGGCCATGGAGGACTCGAACCTCCAACCAACGGCTTAAGAGGCCGTACTAGGTTAAACCACCACAATACACCACCATGCGTATCAACAGTAAAATCAATAACTTAGGTGGCCATCCGCCCTCTTCAAGTATTGGCTTTCATGGCCCTCCTTGGCCGTTTTATGTGGTTAAGTGTGCCGTCAGTGTGCCAAGGTAGAACGCACTTGATCACACTCATAGTCAGGGATCCCTTAAACCAGGATCGCCCCCTCCTGCCGCGGCCCTATGCCCCCGATTTCTCGTCGACAATTGCCCTATATCCTGGCACTGGGTACCGGCCTGCGCCGCCGCCCCAATCTCGAGGGCAGGTGGTTACGAGAAGTAACAGAGAAACTAGGGCATGCAGTATTAGTATTTTCTCCCAAACTGGCTCCCTGTGGCACCTGAGAGAGTCAGGATTGCCGATCTTTTAAGGGGTATCTGGGTAGCTTGAAGTGGAGATCGTCGGTTCTGACGATCTCAGATCCCGCAGGGGCGGGTTTTGAAAGAAGCATATAGGAGGGCATTGCACTATGGCGAAATGGGACGTAGCACCGAGTGATACTCCTTCCAGAATGGCTAATATATGCATCAGCTCTTCCCGTTTCGCCTGTGAAGGCAAAACGAATCTTTAACGCATACTAGCCGAAGGTTAGCCGTATATATGCCCCTAGAAAGCCCGAGGATGCCCTGTGCTTGACGATCTCGGGTGGGGTAGTACCTAAACCCTTGGCCCAGAGGCTTCCGTTCTTAATCTGTTGATTGGCAAGAGGTTATAAAAAGGGTAAGTTTCATAGGGTGACAAGAATTACCAAGGAATAGCTTGAATCTTCTAGTCCTTTTAGGAGGATTTGCAGGTACTCTGGGATCGCACAGGCCGGTTGTCCAGGAAACAATACCGCAATCCCGCGGCTCGACCGGACTGAATGGGCGATGCTTCCCCTGTCCTTGCCTCCTTTCCGAAGTCCCAATCCGCTATTTTCCTCAAATAACCGCTGGACCCGTTTCAGGGGGGCAGATCCTGGGCGAAGCTCAATTCGTTGGTCATGAGATTCACAAGGGCACATTTCATTGTGTAATGTACCGCTCAAAAGCGGAAGTCCTTGATTGACAGGGACTTCCGATTTTACTTCTTACCTGGCAATCACTTAGAATTGAGATTTGAGTGTCACCGAGTGGTCAGGCAATTGTATGAAGATCTGTCTGTATGTAGTCCGGGGTCCCTTCCTGGATCCTCAGAAAACAACATACGATACCCCTGCCGTTGGAGCTGCACGAACGCGGATCCCGTCCCCCGAGCTGAGACCCCCAGGAAGCCGCCCAAACGGCCAGAGAACGAAGATCAGACGAAAATAAGCCATAAGTACCACGAAACAGAGATCGCGAGTTCTGGGGCCGTTTTGGGGGAGGGTACAATAGAGTCTCGTTTACCGAAGCAGATCAGTCGCGTCATGGATTCAAGGACGACTCAGCAGGAGTTCGGCTCCCTTTCTCCAATTATCTGGCAACTCGGCATTTCGTGAAAGGTATCCTTGAATATTTGTTTCGAGTTGCTCTGCTGTAGGAGGTGTGCGACCAATCTGTCGCAGGATTTCATTGGAAAGACCCAGCTCTGTATGAACCCAGTCGACCTCCAAATGGGACGAATAGGCTCTGGACAAGACTCCTGTCGCCGCGAGCTGGCTTTCCAGGTCCCGATCTACAATCAGAAGAGGACCGCTTGCTAACTTTGACACTTGGTTCCCTCTGATGAGCGCGCTGCCCATCACGCCGTAAATCGTCATCACTCCTGCCCCAATAGATAGAGATAGGCGCTCATCAATGTGTTCACTTATCTCTTCCGTTACGCAGGCAGACACGTCTTCGACTGTTCCGGTGGTAATGGCTGATTTAATGAAACCTCCCCTGGCACAAGTCGATTGCATCAATGCAATTGCAATAGCCACGGGCCTGTCGAGGGTGTGGTCACCAAAGTCAGGGCAGACTACGTATCCATCTCCTATTTGATGGATGAATAATCTGTCGGCCCTGGCAGGGTACATCCTTGATCCAATTCTGTATAAATCCTCCTGAAGTCCGTAAGAAAGTGTGACTTCCAATTGCTTGTCTTGTGGATCCTCGCTCAGATAGAAGTGGCTGAAGCCTTCGATATCAACGTATATCGTCCACCCGATACGGTCTTCCATCAGTGCTCCTGGCCCCACTCAGCTAAAATGTTCCGCTTGGATACAACCGATCGAATGTTGTTTTTAAAGCCTTGGACAATTTGAGTGATGAAGATTCGCGCCTTGCAGTTCGCCATGGCCATCCGTCGAGAACGGGTTCACATTGAGGGTAGATGTTCCCAAAGACCTCATCGTTTACCAGGCCCGGATATGTGCTGACTGTCGAACAAAATTCTCCTTGCATGCAGACGACAATTGTATATAATAGCAAAAACAGCGAAAAAAGGGAAGGGGACTGAACTATCTCCAATGGTTCTTGGAAGACATTCCTCCTCACTTCCCATCCTTGGGTAAACACAATTCTGTCCCTTGCCTTGGGCCAGGAGTTGATTAACAGGTCGCCCGCCTGCGCCGAGCACAAGAACTGATCCCCCTCAAGGGAACAGATGGCTGTCTAAGTTTTCAGCAAAAAGGGTTCAACCTTGCCAGCATTGCCTGAACTCACAAATGCCATTGAACAAGCGGGCCAACAATACTACCGACTAGTGCTTCTCGTTGGTCCATCGGGAGTTGGCAAAACTCCAGTTCTGCGGATGCTGGCAGAGCAAAATGGATGGGACTACTGCAATGTGAACCTTGAACTAAGCCGGCAGATGCTGGAGCTAACGAAGAACCAGCGGGCCCGAAATGTGGAACGGCTTATGAAGCAGATTCTTACCGAAAGTTCCGTCGAAGTCGCAGTCATTGACAATTTGGAGATCCTGTTCGACCCCAGACTGCAGGTTGACCCACTTCGCCTCCTGAAATCCCTTAGCCGAAATGTTACGGTCGTGGCCGCATGGAATGGGTGCATCGAAGACGGCTTCCTTACCTACGCGGAACCGCATCATCCAGAACACCGTAGCTATCGTGAGGCAGACCTGGAAGCAATCGTCGTCCAGCTTGGTGAACACGGTGTGCACGACACTCAAAGGGCAACAAAATGAAATACTCACAACTGATCGATTTCGAGCCGATTGAATCAGTCATCCAGCTCCGAGAGGCCGATGAGCATGACAAAGCTCGAAAGTTAGTGGACACGTTTGTCGTGTCCAAAAGGATGGCTGAACAGCTTACTGCCCTGGTCTTCCCAAATCTGCAGTTTGAAAAGCCTGCCGATAACAAAGGGGTCCTGATAGTTGGAAACTACGGAACCGGTAAGTCCCACTTGATGTCGTTTGTTTCATCTCTCGCCGAGCACGAAGATCTGGCGGTTTCCTGTCGTAATCGCAACGTAGCTGACGGAGCTAAATCGATCATTGGAAAGTTCAAGGTGATACGTACCGAAATTGGCGCAACAACTATGTGTCTCCGGGATATCATTTGTGGAGAGCTTCAGGACCATCTCCGTGAAATGGGGGTCTCGTTCGCATTCCCGCCCCTTGAGAAGGTTCGTAACAACAAAGACTCCATTGTCGAGATGATGGGCAAGTTTGTGGAGACGTATCCTGATCACGGATTACTATTGGTTGTTGATGAGCTCCTGGACTACCTAAGGACGCGAGATAGCCAGGAAGTAGTCCTCGACCTAAATTTCTTGCGGGAACTGGGCGAGGTATGCAGTCTTGTTCGGTTTCGATGCCTAGCAGGACTGCAAGAAGCTCTTTTCGACAACCCCCGCTTCCAATTTGTAGCCGATAGTGTTCGGCGGGTGAAGGATCGTTACGAACAACTCCCCATCGTCAGAGAAGACGTGGCGTATGTGGTTTCCGAGCGATTGCTCACAAAGAATGACGAACAGAAGGCTTGGATCCGGGAGCATTTACAGAAGTTTTCGGCGCTGTACGATTCAATGGCTGAGAGGCTGGAAGAATTCGTGCGGCTGTTTCCCGTGCATCCTGCTTACCTGGAGAGATTTGAGCTTATATCAGTCGCCGAAAAGCGTGAGGTATTAAAGACGCTCAGTGCTGAAATGAAACAGCTTCTCGGCGTAGACGTACCCGGCGATGAGCCCGGCCTCGTGAGCTATGACTCCTACTGGGGGTTTCTCCGAGAGAACGCATCAATACGCTCACTCCCCGATATCCGAGATGTAATCGACAAGAGTAATGTACTGGAGAACCGGATCACGCATTCCTTCACCCGTAAAGCATATATTCCGCTGGCTATTCGAATATGTCATGGTCTATCAGTTCATCGGCTCACAACAGATGACATACATGCGAAGATTGGCCCCACAGCATCTGAGCTCAGGGACGATTTGTGTCTCCATCTCCCATCCTTGCCCGAGAAAAGCAGCGATTTCCTCCGAACGACGGTTCAGTCCTGTCTGAAGGAAATCGTTAAAACGATGAGCGGGCAATTCATTACTCACAACAGAGAAAATGACCAGTATTATCTTGACCTCAAAAAGGTCGTGGATTACGACGCTGAAATCGAGAAGCGGTCGGAAGTATTGTCCGATTCCGAACTGGATGATTACTACTTTGATGCTTTGAAGCGGGTGATGGAATGTACTGACCAGACCTACGTGGGTGGATACCGCATTTGGGAGCACGAAGTTGAGTGGCTGGAACACAAAGTAACCCGACGCGGATACCTTTTCTTTGGCGCGCCAAATGAACGGTCCACAGCCCAGCCCCCGAGAGACTTCTACATCTACTTCATCCAGCCATTTCATCCTCCAAAGTTCAAGGACGAAACACTTGCCGATGAAGTCTTCTTCGCACTCGAGCATCCTGACGAGGATTTCTTGCGAACACTGAGGCTTTACGCAGGTGCACGAGCGATGGCATCAGAAGCAGGAAGTGCAACCCGAAGAGAATACGAGACAAAAGCCGATCAACACCTAAGGAATCTCACAACCTGGCTGCGAGAACATGTGTTGACTGCTTTTGACGTTACTCATCAAGGCGTGTCTAAGAAGATGGTTAAGTTTCTTAAGGGCCATCGTACTGGCAGCGCCACGGTTAGCGAATTGGTGAATTTGGCCGGTTCAATTGCTCTGGGACCATGTTTTGCAGAGCGATATCCTGAATATCCTGTTTTTTCGGTGACGCTGACCGCGTCAAACCTGGAAGAAGCCGCGGCCGAGTGTATTCGATTTTTCTCCGGTGGCCTGAAAACGCAACTTGCAACTGCGGTTCTTGATGGTCTGGAACTCCTCGACGGATACAAGATCCGTCCGCACGATTCTCGTTTCGCAAAGACTGTTCTCAAGAAGTTGGAGGCTAAGCCCGCAGGACAAGTGCTCAATCGCGGTGAGCTCCTGATTAGTGAAAGCGGAGTCGATTTTGAAGCAGATTACAGGCTGGAACCCGAGCTACTTATATTAGTCCTGCTTGCATTGGTGCACAGCGGCGATATCACCCTCAGCCTTGTGGGGAAAACAAAAATTGACGCGTCAACGTTGGCTGAGTCAGGAAAGATCCCAGTTCAAGATTTCTGTAGATTCCGGCATGTCGAACGTCCAAAAGACATTCCTTTGTCGGCATTGGTTGCATTGTTTGAATTGGTCGGATTATCCGAAGGGCTTATTCGTGATCCAAACTTGCGAGATGAAGCCGTCAAACAGCTTCACGAAAAGAGTGAGGATATCGTCAGGCGAGTTGTCATCACCAAGCAGGACGCTCAGTCAGGCCTGCCCTGCTGGGGACACGAACTAATCCCCACCGACCAGCGCAAGGAATATCAGGATCGTCTTGATTCATTCCAGCAGTTCTTGGAGAGGCTGCAATCCTTCAACACTCCTGGAAAGCTTAAGAACTTCTCGTATTCCGTTGATGAAGTACGAGCTCACAGTGAAAGCCTAACCCTTCTGGAAGAGCTAGAAGACGCGAAGGATCTTGTACAGGAGCTCAGGCCACTGACGGATTACCTGACCACAGCTACAGCAATCTTGCCCGAAAGTGACAGTTGGTTTGGGGAAGTTGGTCGGACCCGCTCAGAGTGGCAACCACAACTGCTCGATCCCGCCAAACGGCGGACCCCTGATTTCCGGCAGAAAATCCTGCAAGCTGTTCAGACGCTGAGAAGCTCATATCAGGATCACTATTTCGAGCTGCATAAGAAAAGCCGACTGGGAATCACGGAGGACGAGAAAAAGCGGGAGTTGATGAAAGATTCTCGGATGGAACGATTGAAGAAACTGGCCGGCGTCGCCTTGCTACCTCATGCCAGCCTAACCGAGCTGCAAACGAAATTGGCTAAACTGACGCCCTGCTACGCGCTTGTCAAAAACGACTTGGCCGCCAACCCGATTTGCCCGCACTGTGGTTTTCGTCCCACGGAAGAAAGCTCTCGCCCGTCTGGTTCCGTTGTTCTTAACCAGCTGGACGAAGAGATTGACCGCTTAGTCGAGAACTGGATCAGAACATTATTGGACAATCTGACGGATCCCACTGCCCAACAGAGTATCGAACTCCTGGAAACTGGCCAAAAGAGGGCCGTAAATCGTTTTCTTAAATCCAAAGAACTTCCGAGCAAGATCAGCAACAGTCTGATCCAAGGCATTCAGAGTGCACTCTCAGGCTTGACGCCAATTCCGGTGAAGCCTTCCGCGCTCATCGAGGCGCTAGACGAAGACAATGCCCCCTCCACAGTAGATCAGTTCAAGGACCGATTCGATAAGTTCGTGCAAAAGCTTGTCAAAGGCAGCGACGTTTCCAAAGTGCGCATCATCGTTGAAAAGGAAGATCCGCCTCCATCATGAAGACGCATCTTTCAGCACGAATAGTGTGGCACGATCGAGCATGGGACGGACACATTTGCGACCGTCCAAGCCACAATCCCTATTGTGTCGTCCATGAGCATGTTCGGGAACAACGAGTTGATGCTCTCGAAGACGAGGCCGCTGGAAAACCACTCTGCGAACTTGACGGATGGCGACCGCCCTGCTGCAGAGATCCGATTGCCTTCTCCAGAATCGGCTTCAAAATCACCCATCACGATCCACTCGAACGATCCTTCTTGCTCCCCATAGACGAAGAGATCCCACCGTATTCCGTTTGTCCTTCCCCCTACCGCTGGATGCTCGAGGTAAACTTCCGCAACATTTGTGAAGCCGAAGGGTTGGATATTCCTGGTCCCAAGGATCCGAAAAAAGCCCACGCCTGGGTGATGGAACCAGATCGGCAAATGCAGTTGCTGACTAACTTTTGGGGAAAGCTCAGAAAAAAGGAGTCGTTGGTTTTCTTTTACTGCAAGAACGGCCATCCCTTCTCAGAGACCGCTACTCGTCTTCTGGTTGGCGTAGGACGCATCTCTGAAATTGGACCGCAAGTCTATTTCGGCATGCAAGGAGCGAAATCAGAGCATCGTTTTCCAATCTGGTCTCGTCGCATCACACACGACTACGAGAACGAAGGTGTGCGCCTCCCATATCAGGAGTATCTCCGCGAAAACCATGATCCGACGAACATCATCTGCCCGATTCCAGAAGCGGACACCCTGAACTTTTCCTATGTTGGGGAACACATCACTGACGATGTGGCCGTCGGAGCGTTGGAGCGAATTCTTCAGGCGGTTCAATTTGTCAAAGAAGAGAACAAAGTTTCCGGCAACTGGTCTGTCCGCCTTAATTGGTTGAATGATGCCCTATCCGAGGTTTGGCGGAACCGTGGTCCTTTTCCTGGTATTGGCAGCGTCCTGCAATATCTTGGGTTTGATGCAGGCACAGCATTCCATATGCAAATCTTAGTGCCGATGCTTGAGAAAGGTGAAAATGCCTGGGACTACTTATCGGCTGTTCTAGCTGGTCGTCAGAGTTGTGAGCATGAGCGATACGAGAAAGCCTTGAAGAAAGCGAGTGATCGGTGGCAGTCGTACTCGGAATCTCGCCGCCGGCTGCTATCCTTTTTGGTTCGATTTGAGCTTACACCCAAGCAGCTTCAGCGGATCGCCAATCCCGATATGCGCGAAGAATCGGGCATTGTGGCCACTGATGATCAGCTTCTTGAGAATCCTTGTCTGATCTGTGAGATGGACCAGGGAGGAAAGGACCTTGATGTTGTTGGACTGGAAGTAATCGACCGGGGGATGCGGCCGGAGCAGGAAGCTGCCCGCTTTCTATCTGACGACGAGATAGTACCGCAGGATGATCCTCGCCGCGTCCGGGCAGTGGCCGTTACAGTGTTGCAGAACTCCGCCCGGACGGGTGATACATTGCTTCCGTTCAGCGAGATGCTCACTCGAATAACTAAGAAGTTCCCAGAACGTCGAGCCTGCATTCCTGACCGGGAACTTGTAGTTGGGCAAGCCGATTTCTACAACGAATCCCTCGATTTCCGTACAGACGGCGATCCGCCAACCATGGCCTTGCGGGATCTATCTGACTTAGAACAGGAAGTGCGCAGCCGCCTTTCCCGACGAGTCAAACGGACCAACGATCCCCCACCTTCTGATTGGGATTGGGAAAGACTTCTCAAGAAGGAATTTGGAGAAGGCAAAGGCACCAAGCTGCCACCGGAAGTGGAAAAACGGGCTCGTAAGGAAAAGGCGAAGGCGTTGACCACCTTATACGAGCAGCGATTTTGCGCGTTGACGGGTCGAGCAGGCACTGGCAAGACAAGCGTGTTGAAGGTGTTTCTGGATGGGCTGGAGGAGCTGGAAGGTCGCCGTCCAGTCCTTTTGCTGGCACCCACCGGTAAGGCTCGTGTGCGACTGATGGATCGCACCAAACGGTCTAATGGCGAGACTCGTGACGCTTATACCATTCACCAGTTCCTCATGCGGCACGGATGGATCAATCCGGTCAATTTTGCCCTGAACCACCAGGGTGGTGAATCATTCGGGGCTCCGACAGTGATTGTCGACGAGGCTTCGATGATCCCGATGGATCTGTTGGGGGTATTGTTTCGGGCTTTGGATCTAAATAAGGTTTCGAGGCTGATTCTTGTAGGCGATCCCAACCAGTTGCCACCCATTGGTCCTGGACGCCCATTTGTAGACATTATCGCCTGGTTGGAAGAGGACGAACATCGACAACGGTGCCTTGCCAAGCTATCTGAGCGGGCCCGTCACGAAGAGCATAACAGCCAGGCACTCCTGCTGGCTGACTGTTTCCTGAGGCAAGAGACATCGCCTGGGGATGACGCCATGTTGTCACAAGCTGCCCGACAGGACGTTAGCGGCGACCTAGAGGTACATTTCTGGCGCGACACACATCAGCTCGAACAATTGTTGTCTGCCCGCATGAAGACACTGCTGCAGATGGATGGCGGCGACGCGGACTACAAGTCATTCAACACCAGCCTGGGCGTCGCAGCCGCCAAAGGAAAAGACCTGGAACCAACAAAGGCCGAATCGTGGCAAATTCTCAGCCCGGTGCGGAGCGACGAGTTCGGCACGACGGAAATCAACCGGAATATACAACTGAAATACAAGATCGGACTCATAAAAACAGCCCGTCGAAAAGGGCCAAGGCCGTTCGGCGAGGAGGAAATCGTCTGGACAGATAAGGTGATCCAGACCTTCAACAGGCGAATGAAGGCCTGGCCGCGAGGGGAAGGACTAGATTATGTCGCCAATGGGGAGATTGGCTTGGTTGTCAGCACCAACAAGAAATATGACTGTCTCGACGTGGGCTACTCGACCCAGCCCGATGCGAAGTACCGATATTACCGGAAGCAGGTGGGAGAGAATCTGGAACTGGCCTACGCGCTAACAGTTCACAAGGCTCAAGGGAGCGATTTCGATATCGTGTTTCTCGTACTTCCTCGCCAGGCAGCAACGTTGTCACGTGAACTTCTCTACACCGGCCTGACTCGCTTCCGCAAGAAGATGGTACTCCTGATCCAGCAGGACACGGCGGTCCTGGAAAACATGCGGAAGGTCGAATGTTCTGACACGCTGCTACGGAACACAAATCTTTTCGTGGCTTCAGTGCGACCCGAGTCAGTGGACCGGCATTATGCAAACCATTTGATCCACCGTACCGATACAGGCGTACTTGTCCGTTCCAAGTCCGAGGTCATTGTCGCCAACACCTTGACCAAGCTGGGTATTAGTTATGAGTACGAGCAGAAGCTGTCATCCCGCGAAAACCCGAACGACTTCCGCCTGCCGGACTTCACGGTCAGCTATGAGGGCGACACCTTTTATTGGGAACACCTTGGGATGCTGTCTGTGCCGTCATATCAAGAGCAATGGGAAAAGAAGGAACTATGGTACAAGGAAAACGGTTTTCACGACCGCTTGATTACTTCCCAAGACGGTCTTGATGGCAGCATCGACTCGACCGAGATCGAACAGATAGCGCGAAAGAAGATACTTCTTGAAGACTGATTTTCAGAGAGAATAGCCACTGATGTCAGAGAATCAGCAATCCACTTTGTTCGAAAAGAAAGAAGCCACTGGGCCGGTCGAATGCCTTGGCATGACATTCGAAAATGATGAAGCGCGCCGGGAGTACTTTCTGGAGAAACTGCGCAAGAAGATGAAAGACCCCGAGTTCCGAAATATCGAGGGATTCCCCCTTGGCTCGGACGAGGACATCCTGGCCCTTTCCGACCCGCCATACTACACCGCCTGTCCGAATCCATTCATCGAAGATTTCATTAAGCAATTTGGAAAGGACTACGATCCGGAGAAAGACGATTACCATCGGGAACCTTGAACAAATTCGTCATCGAGCCCTCATGAAAGAATTTCACGACTACCAAGAGTCCAAAAGCAAGCTGAAAACCGTCCGGACGGAGGCCCTACGTGCTGGTTTCAAAGAATGCTGGCAAAAAGCGGACTACAAGACAATCATCGAGATGGCTAAGCGAGTCAAGGACAAGATCATCCAAGAAGACCCCGCCTTGCTGATGTATTACGACAACGCTCTGATGCGGACTGAGGATTAGGCAAAAAACAGTTACATATCAGGGTAAAGTTGAAAAGCAATGCCCGAAGAGAGCCAACAATCCTTGTTCGAGAGTAAGAAAGACTCGGGACCCGTCGAATGCCTTGGGATGACGTTTCCAAATGATGAAGCGCGACGGGAATACTTTCTTGAGAAACTGCGCGAGAAGCTGAAGGATCCCGAATTCCGCAAGATCGAAGGCTTTCCAATCGGCTCGGACAAGGACATCCTAGCTCTCTCGGACCCGCCATATTACACCGCCTGTCCGAATCCGTTCATTAAGGATTTCATCAAGCAGCACGGGAAACCATACGATCCTGAAACAGACGACTACCGTCGGGAACCGTTCGCCGTAGACGTGAGCGAAGGGAAAACAGACCTCATCTATAAGGCGCATTCCTATCATACCAAGGTGCCATATCTGGCTATCGTGCCATCCATTCTGCATTACACGGAGCCGGGTGATGTGGTGCTTGATGGGTTCTGCGGCTCGGGCATGACCGGTGTTGCGGCACAATGGTGTGGAATCCCTTCGGAGGAGTACCGACGAAAGACCGAGTCTGACTTTCAGAATGGCGGGATGGGCAAGCCAATCTGGGGCGCGCGGCGCGTAGTGCTAAATGACCTATCACCTGCTGCCACCTTCATTGCGGCCAACTACAACCTACCGTTTGACGTCAGCAAATTCACCCGGGCCGGAAATCAAATCCTCGACGAGGTCGATCAAGAAATCGGGTGGATGTATGAAACGCTCCACACCGACGGCAAGACCAAAGGCCGCATCGAATACACAGTCTGGAGCGAGGTTTTCACCTGCCCCGATTGTGCTGACGAAGTGGTCTTCCTCGATGAAGCTCTGGACAAGGAGACCAAGCGCGTCAAGAATGCCTTTCCTTGTCCGCATTGCGGCAGCGAACTGACCAAGCGGCGACTCGAACGCAGTTACGAAACGCGATTTGACCCCATTCTGAGGAAGGCCGTTCAAACACCCGAACGCAAACCGTCCCTTATCGTCTACTCGCTCCATGGCAAGCGCCGTGAGAAAACACCCGACGAATTCGATTTGCTATTGTTGGAGCGGGTGGCAGCCTTGGAGTGGCCTTCTGAAATGCCTTCGGTCGAGATCCCCCCCATGCATATGACTCATCAACGGGCACGCATGGATCGCCAGGGCATAACGCACATTCATCACTTCTTTCTTCCCCGCGCTTCGCATGCCCTTACTGCCTTGTGGCGTAAGGCTAGTGCAGAATACGATGCTCGTATTCGACAAATACTCTTGTTCTTCGTGGAACAGGCGATCTGGGGAATGTCGGTACTCGCAAGGTACGCCCCGACCCATTTCTCACAGGTCAACCGGTATCTCAATGGTGTCTACTATGTGGGGTCGCAGATTGTCGATGTTTCACCATGGTACATTCTGGCCGGCAAGTTGAAGCGCATGGAAAAGGCTTTCCTCAACCACCCGACGAAGGCTGGCACAACCATCGTTGGGACCGCGAGCACAGCACATCTTCTTGTGCCCGATAGCAGTGTCGACTACATTTTCACCGACCCGCCCTTTGGCGAAAACATCTACTATGCTGATTTAAACTTCCTTGTTGAATCGTGGCATGACGTCGTCACAAACGCGATGCCGGAAGCCATTGTGGACAAGTTCAAAAAGAAGGGCCTACCTGAGTATCAACACCTCATGCAACGCTGCTTTGAGGAATACTGCCGTGTGCTCAAACCGGGCCGTTGGATGACAGTCGTCTTCCACAACTCGCGCAACGCAGTCTGGAATGCTATCCAGGAAGCCATGCTGTCAGCAGGTTTCGTAGTCGCAGATGTGCGTACGCTCGACAAGCAACAGGGTTCTTACCGGCAAGTAACCAGCACAGCCGTAAGGCAGGACTTAGTGATTTCTGCCTACAAGCCTAACGGTGGACTGGAAGAGCGGTTCGAGCTTGAAGCAGGCACCGAAGACGGTGTCTGGGATTTCGTCCGCACTCACCTGAAACAGCTCCCGGTGTTCGTTTCTAAAGACGGTCAAGCCGAGGTCATAGCTGAGCGACAAAACTATCTTCTTTTTGACCGTATGGTGGCCTTTCACGTCCAGCGTGGTGTGACGGTTCCCATGTCAGCCGCAGAGTTTTACGCCGCCCTGGAACAACGTTTCCCACCGCGCGACGGTATGTATTTCATGCCGGACCAGGCTGCCGAGTACGACAAAAAACGGATGACGGTCAAGGAAGTCCTCCAGCTTCAGCTATTTGTCTCCGACGAGGCGTCGGCCATCCAGTGGCTCAAGCAGCAACTCACCAAGAAGCCGCAGACCTTTCAGGAACTCCATCCTCAGTTCATGAAAGAAATCGGCGGCTGGCAGAAACACGAGAAGTCGCTTGAGTTGTCGGAGATGCTGGATCAGAACTTTCTTTGTTACGATGGCGAAGGAGAAGTGCCTAGCCAGATACACAGTCACCTATCCAGCAACTTCAAGGATCTGCGAAATCTGTCCAAAGATGATCCGAGACTGGTCACGAAAGCCAAGAACCGCTGGTACGTTCCTGATCATCGCAAGGAAACCGACCTTGAGCAAATTAGACATCGGGCTCTCATGAAAGAGTTCGGCGAGTATATAGAGACGAAAGGCAAACTCAAGGTGGTCCGCACAGAAGCACTGCGTGCCGGTTTCAAAGAATGCTGGCAGAAGACAGACTATCAGACAATCATTGAGATGGCCAAACGAGTCAAAGACGAGATCGTCCAAGAAGACCCTGCCTTGCTGATGTATTACGATAATGCTCTGATGCGGACTGAGGACTGAGATGAGCATGGACGGGAGCAGTCAACCAGGTGCAACATCCATTGCCCCCGGCTCGTGGGCTTACAGCAGTGAATTTAGAACCCCCGTTCGCATCCTCGAATCACAAACTGTCTGGGATCATATCACCTACCTTGTGTGGGCCCCGAACACCGAGACTGTATCCTGGGTCACTGCTGCGGATCTGAACCCTATCGACCGGCCTGAGCCGAAAGGGTTCGACAACATCATCTATCGTGTTGCCGGTGCTCGCGTCATTGAGGGGCTGGCGCAGGACGTTTTGCTGGCCCCGCTGGAAGCCGGCGTCATCCCGTTGCCCCACCAGATCGCCGCACTTTCGAAGGCCGTTTCCGGGGATGGCGTCCGATATCTGTTAGCCGATGAAGTGGGTCTCGGTAAGACAATCGAGGCCGGGCTGGTCATTCGCGAGCTCAAATTGCGCGGATTAGTGAAAAGAGTGTTGGTCGTCGTCCCGAAAGGACTTGTCGTCCAATGGGTCCAGGAAATGCGGAACCATTTTTCCGAAGAATTCCATCCGGTTTCGCCCACCGACTTCTCAGCCCTTCGACACTTGTTCGGCGATGACAACATTTGGCGGCAATTTGACCAGGTGGTATGTCCCGTCGACTCTGTAAAGCCCGTTGAAAGACGGCGAGGTTGGAGTCGGGAACGAATCGAGCGTCATAATCAAGAGCGCATCGGAGACCTAATCGCTGCCGGCTGGGACCTGATCATCGTTGATGAAGCTCACAGACTTGGCGGCAGCACGGATACCATCGCACGATATAAGCTGGGTCAGGCCTTATCCGACGCTGCTCCGTATCTTCTGCTGCTTTCAGCTACCCCCCATCAAGGGAAGACCGAGTCGTTCCACCGGTTGGTGTCTCTTCTGGACAAAGATGCGTTTCCTGATGTCAGCTCAGTTAGCCGGGAAAAAGTTGTCCCCTTTGTTATCCGCACAGAAAAGCGAAGAGCAATAGATGAACAAGGCAAGCCGCTGTTCCAGCCCCGGGTTACGACGTTGGTTCCTGTGTCTTGGGAAACACAACACGTACAGCAAAATCAACTGTACGACGCTGTGACCGAGTATGTCAGGCAAGGCTACAACCAGGCCATGCGTGAAAACCGGCAATACCTTGGTTTCCTGATGATACTCATGCAACGCCTTGTCACCAGCAGCACACGAGCGATTGCGACGGCCCTGGAGCGCCGCCTGAATGTACTGGAATCCACCTCCCCAAATATGGAGGAAATCACGTCCAGTGAGAACGACCTGTCTGAAGAGGACGGACAACAGCAGCTTGAAGAGATTCTCGCTGCCAGCATTGCTGGTCTGCAGAATGAACGGGAGGAAGTGAAAGTCCTGCTGGAAGCGGCCCGTCGATGTGAGGCGCAGGGGCCGGATGCCCGAGCCGAGACATTGTTGAACCTGTTGTATAAGGTTCAACAGGAAGAGAACGATCCCGATTTGAAGTTCTTAATCTTCACCGAATTTATTCCGACACAGGGGATGCTGGCTGAGTTTCTTGAACAGCATGGCTTTTCCGTGGTGTCCCTAAATGGAACAATGGATTTGGATGCTCGACAGCGGGTACAGCACCAATTTGCCAAAGAAGCCCGTATTCTGGTGTCGACGGATGCAGGAGGAGAGGGTCTCAATCTGCAACATGCCCATGTGGTCATAAACTATGATCTGCCGTGGAATCCAATGAAAATTGAGCAACGGATTGGCCGAGTAGACCGAATTGGACAGAAGCATCCCGTCAAGGCGTTCAACATGATGTTTCAAGACAGCGTGGAATTACGGGTATATGAGGTCTTGGGAGAAAAGCTCAAGAACATTTACGAAGAATTTGGGGTGGACAAGACGTCCGATGTACTTGATTCAGCCGAAACCGGCGCTTCTTTCGAGAAGGTATATGCCAAAACTATCCTGAATCCAGACCAAGCAGAGCGCAACGTCGATGAGCTGATGGAAGAAGTTCGGCGACGGGCCGAGTCCGAGAGGGAAGGGAAGTCACTGTACGAGGAGTCCCCACTCGACCCATCAATAGCTGCCCAGGTTAGCAACCACCCGATGCCGTATTGGATTGAACGGATGACAACCTCGTACCTGCGGTCGGAAGGGGGCAAGGTGGAACAGGACCTGTTTGCTTACAACCTGGAATGGCCCGACGGTGACAGGATGGAGAATGTCTGCTTCTTCGGCAGAGAGGCTCTGGACCATGGGCTGACCCACATCAGTCTGGAAAATCCGAAGGTTCGGAAGCTGATTGAGAATCTGCCCCGGGCAGTGGCTGGGGAACCGATTCCACAAATCTCTCTTGAGGGCATCACGTCGGAAATACAGGGGTACTGGTCTCTTTGGCAAGTCGCTCTGAGAACCGCATCCAGAGAGTACCTGCGTATCCTGCCCCTCTTTAACCACGACGACGGCCGTACCCTATTGCCGACAGCAACATCCATCTGGGACAAGTTGATTCAATCAAATACCTCCATTCAGCACAAAGGAAACGTTGGCGGTTCTGAGGCTGAGCCGGTTTTTGATCGAATACGCACAAATGCGGAACAGCATGGGAAGACCTTGTTTCAAGAACTTAACTCCAGGCATCAAGAGCGAATCCGGACCGAGAGAGAAAAAGGGTGCTACGCCTTTCGGGTTCGCCGGGAGGCTCTGAATCGGATCGGTCTTCCTGAAGTGCGCGAGTTCAGACTGAAACGTCTGGAACAGGAAGAACGAGAATGGGACGCGGACCTGCGGACGCAGGGGCAAGTTTTTCCAGACCTCCAACCTATTGTGTTGCTGCGAGTGGAGCCGTGAAATGCCCGGTTGGCGAGACACAATCCTGAAGGATTTTGAGAGAGGGATTTCCCGACTGACACTTGTGTCAGATCCCGATGGTCTACTCACCGAAGAGGGCATGTTGAGCGAGATTAGAGACCGCGGTTTCTACCTGATCCCGTTCGAAGATCCTGTTGCTTTTCGCTATGCTTATGAATCGAATTACCGATCGAAGTGGGATAAAAGGGAGAAAACCGACCTCGTCGTCGTCCTTCGGTCAGAGCAAGATATCGAAAACCTACCCTACGACCTACTACGTGCTGGCAGACAACTCAAATATGCCCTTCACAAGCTTTTTTCAAAGCTCAACTATCCGGTGATTGCGGCACTGGACCGCTCATATCTTGATGTTCTGTACGAGGCGTATCAGCATCATGATGACTCAATCCTGGGAGAGCGAGCAACGAAAGAATTCGTCTTGGCACATTGCTTCAAGATAGTGCCCCAGTTGATTTCAACACCGGTTGACCTGATGAGGGTACTTCTGTCCAGACATTACCGAAACATGGTCTTCCCCGAAATCTTAGACGATTTCATTCTGGAGACTCTTGGGCGAAAGGCCGAGTTCGCCGGCTGGCCTCTGAACGAAATCTGGCCGAGTCGCAAATCATTCTTGCGATTTCTTCAGATGGAATGGGAGAAGCTTCTGGAGTCGATGCGTGGTTCTATCGTGAAATCAGTTGTTCCTTTCGAACACCAAGATGTCCGCGCATATACGGACACCTATTTCTGGGAGGGATTATTGACCCCTTTGAAGGTCGATGATGTCGAAAAACTTCCGCAGTGGGTTCGCGTTGGCGTGACCCATGATCCAAAGGCTGATGCTGTGAACCGGATGCGCCAATTGCTCAAGCTTTGCCAGGAAGAGCTGCCAAGTGAGGACTCTTCTCATCGTGATTGGCAAAAGACTGCCCAGCAATGGGCAGAACTTACTGTACTTCGATGGGAAATGAGCGACGCACTTGAAACTACTGATGCAGAGGTCTGGTCGAATCTGCAGTCAACTATAGAAAGCAAATTCGAAAAATGGATGCTCAGCCGATATTCTTCGCTGCATAATCTTCCGTTTTTGCCTCGCCCAGTCATGGTTCATCATGTGCCCCGGTATCTTGCTGCACGACGCGCCCGACTCGGTCTTGAGAAGCTCGCGCTGGTGGTTATTGACGGATTAGCACTCGACCAATGGGTTTTGCTTCGTCGAAGCATTGGGGCACAAGACCCCAGGATGCGTTTCCACGATTCAAGTGTTTTCGCATGGGTGCCAACACTTACAGCTGTATCTCGCCAGTCGATCTTTGCAGGAGACCCCCCTTTGTACTTCCCTGAGTCGTTTAGCTCAACGATCAAAGAAGAGGCTCGTTGGATAAGATTCTGGGAAGATGAGGGCGTGACCAGGACGGGGATTGGGTACATAAAGAAGGTCGAATCGGGAAACTCGCAAAACTTAACTGAATGTTTACAGAATCCGGACCTGGCTATCCTTGGAGTTGTTGTCAACACGGTCGACGAGATCATGCATGGCGAGAAACAAGGAACGGCCGGAATGCACGACGCAATTCGCCTGTGGCTGGACAAGGCGCATTCAATCCTCCTCAGGCTGCTAGACTCTGGATATACCGTTTTTCTCACTGCCGACCATGGAAATGTCGCAGCTGAAGGAATGGGTCAGCCGCAAGAAGGTGTTTTCGTCGAAACTGCGGGTAATCGCGCCAGAATCTATGACAACAAGATCTTCCTAGAAAAGACAATGAGTGAGTATCCAGATTCCTTCGCGTGGCCAAATATTGGATTGCCCCCAGATAACCATGTACTGTTGCCTACTCAGTTGAAGGCGTTCGCGAGGGAAGGAAAAAAGGTCGTATCCCATGGCGGCGTCGCCCTAGAAGAGGTGATCGTACCGTTCATAGAAGTGAGCAGAGACGATTCATGAGCTCATTGGTGGGTTTTGACAGAAAGATCAAGGTGGAGTGGCTTGACGCAGTAGCGGATCGAGCCGCCCAGGGATCCGATCCGGCCCAGGTACGGCTATTCTTACATGAGATTCTGAAGAAAGAACATCCGGGAGAGACTGCACGAAAGAAGACTATAACGGTCCTAATGCGCATCTGGGTGATGGTCCCAGACGGTCGTCGGCCCATGCAGGAAGAAGCGTTCGCACTTCTTCGAGAGGTCCCCATGCGTGATCGCATCTGGCTCCATTGGGGAATGGTGGTCTTGGCTTATCCACTCTTCTGGGATACAGCCACTGCAATAGGCCGGTTGGTCAAGTTGCAGGGCGATTTCCGGCTTGCACAACTCCATCGACGATTAGTGGATAACTGGGGAGAACGTTCCACAGTGAAACGAGCGTTTCGGAGAATCGTGCGCAGTATGGTCGATTGGCAAGCCCTACGGCAGACGGAACGCCGAGGTCAATTTGTCACCAATGCCAGGTTGGCAACAAAGTCCAAAGCCTTAGAATTATGGATGCTGAAGGCCGCCCACGTTGCTTCCGGCCGGAAGACAATCGAATGTAGCGAGCTGCTAAACCTCCCATCCTTGTTTCCCTTCAAGGTGACGATTCCTAAGGCAAGACTCAAACGTTCGGTCGACTTCACATTTCACACACAGGGAGCGGATCTGGACATGGTTGGGATTAGCCCTGACGCATGGAAGAACCCGCACGCGGAAAAAGCAATGAAGGCCGGTTAGGACCTCGACAGATAAGTGAATATCTGGTCAAGCCGCTGGAAGTCACGGTAAATGGAGCTCAAGTTCCCAGTACTCTGCGGAGTCCACCCATGAACATTAACAAAACCCGAGGATTCCGTACTGCACTGGCCATGGGTTGACCCATATGGGAAATTTCGACTAATATTGGCGAGCCAGGAACCGTAGGAGGCTCAGGATGGCCGCTGTTGCGTTCGCCCGTGACATGGTGGAGGACGAAGGGGAGACGGAGGCCGCCTGGCGGCTTCTGGATAACCGCCGACAGTGGCTAATGGCTACGCTGTCCGCTGACGAAAGCTGCCAGCTTGGGGAATGCAGGGCGGAGCACCAGCGGTGGGAGCGGAGAAGGAGCAAAAGGTCCACGCCGGGGCGAGTAGGAATTGATGGGAGCGGGGCGTATGGTAGTTGTGAGGTTGCCTGCAGCGATCATGGGTTGCGCCATATGGGAAATCTCGGGTTACCTTAAGAATCTTAACTGGAACGTACTATGACTCTGACGAAAAGTGGTCTGGTAAAGCAGATTTCCACCATGACTGGGCTGCCTCAGCATGAGGTCGTTCCGGTTTTGGAAGTAACGTTGGGCACGATTATCAGCTGCTTGGCCCAGGGCAAAAGAGTGGAACTCCGGGGCCTCGGGGCTTTTGGGCCTCGTGATCGGAAAGCAAGGTCTGGCCGGAACATTCAAACTGGAGAAAAGGTGCCCATCCAGAGAAAGACGGCTGCTGTTTTTAGGCCGGGGAGGGTTCTCCGAAAACGAGTGAACGACAGTCGGGGCGAGGGGAACCTATAATGGATCTCAGACTATAGGAAGAATCCCCCATTAAGATGGCTGCGTTAGAATAGAAGCTAGAACCGTGACGTAGTGAGAAGGAAGAGCATCTTGATTGGTGCACTGGTGGTGCAGCAGCTCACAACAAATCGCCGAGAACAGCAAGTGTCAGCGATGGAGCGTTCAGTCGTAAGTGGCTATTAATCTTGCGGTTGCGAGTGGTGGGCCGTGGTAGTTAGTAGGCTAGAAGCCGACTACGAACCTTATTGCCCCCTCCAATGATATCCTCAATTCTTCCCTTAGATAGTGTTTCTGCAAACAAGCGAGCCATTTCCTCGGGTGCAAACTTAGGATAGACATCACCTGCTAAGAGAAAGTCCAAACCAAATATGACAGAGACAGCCGCTGCAAGAACAAAGGTGACTTTTTCACGCACCGGCATACGCCGCCCTGTTCTTCGAGCAAGAACCTTCGGGAGCTGAACGCAACAGTAAATCACTGCCGCGACGCCGACAATTAAGTATAAGCCGACGTTAATATGGGTACTTATGAGATCATAAAATCCCAAGATCTTGTGTTGCAGTGTCGATAACAACGTTTACCCCTCAACGGAAAACAGGTTTGGCTTTAACCCATGCGGTCAAGAACAACAATCTCATCTTGCATCCAGGCCGTGGGGCAGCCTGCAAGCCTTCAATTCCTGCTCACCCCCGCGTGGACCTTCTGCTCTTTTTCCGCTTCCTTCGTCAGATGCGCCGCCCTCAAAATCCTTAAGATAACGGTGGATCAGACGGACCTGCTGGACCATTCGGATTGCCTCTGAAGACCATGGACTCATCCGTGAAGAAGTGCTGAATGCCAGTTTGGCCTGGCCGGATTGGATCCGCGTGAATCGTGAAATTCTGCTCAGGGTCGGGGCCAACTGTCAGGGTGAAGGTGTACCCCGCCTTCTGGCCCGTGCTAGCTAGAGCTTCGTCCCCAAGGAATGACGGCCCGCCTCCGGGAGGGGACTGAAGATCCCTAAGCGTCGGGGCATATTCACCTTGGCCGTCATTGTCCTCATCAAGTACTGGGGAAGCCATAAAGGTGATTTGAGCAATCCCTATGACTTTCAGAGTACTAATGGCTGAACTTTCATTGGCGTTCATCCTCGATCTTTGCATAGATGCACAGCCGATCATTATGCTGGCACATATCACACCCAACATTGCCGCTAAAGCTATTCCTGACCTTGCCGATCGCTTCTTCATGTCTTCTCCTTTCGTGCCCTTTGGGCTTCTGTGTGGAAAACGTCCATTATGTTAGCAGCTTGCCTCTGCCAGCTGATAGTCCTCCTCCGCCGACAGGGTACCTATGAGCCTTTGCCGCCGGTTGTCCAAAATGCGCCAGGCCGTCTCCGTCTCCCCTTCATCCGCCACCATGTCACGTGCGAACGCAACGGTGCCCAAGGCATCTTCGGTATACTTGACATGGCGCTTGGCTGCCTTTAATATAATACAGAGAATTAATCTTGACCGGAGCCCGTAAATATGGTAAAATATTTGTAAACTATAGTGGCTTTTGTTACGAAGCGAAAGAACTCACCTCACCTTTCCACAAAGGAAGCTACACCATGAAAAGGAAGATTAAACTGCGGAGAATGACTGAGAGGAATAAAGGGATCTTTCGTAAGGCAAATTACTTCCGCGACGTTGTGTGCATGTGGTGCGGATGGTGTGGACACAATAACGTTCTGTAACTATCAGACATATTGAGGTCGGCATCGACAAAGGAACGTCTACATCCGAATTAGCCGCAGAGCACTGCAACTCTCCCGCACACCTATTCTTGCACAAGAAGACGTATTCCCAAATGGGGGGACACATTGGTGCGTCCTTGTCAGCTCCGCGGGCACAATTTGTCACGGATCCGTTCCTTCAGCCCAGCAGACCTCAATAATAGCATTCGTTGCAGCGACACCTTTATTGAAGTTTATCGGTGTCGCTAATTCTTTCTATTGGGCAAAAAGTAGCGGGAGTTTGGGCTATGTCTTCAACAGACATTGAAGAACATGAAATCGATTTAGAACGGTCATTGGCTCTTCCGACCGACTTTACCTTTCACGAGACACAACATGCGACAGTAGTCGTATCTGGTAGCTCAGCACGCTGGCTGATTCTCAGGCATTCGCTTTCCACAGAGTTTCTAAAACTGTTGTCTGCAGGCGCGTCACCTTCATCTGTCGTCTTGAGATTGAAAGGGCAGTACCCGCGTTCTGATGTTATGGAGGCGCTGGATGAGGTGCTGACAGAGCTCATCGATAAGGAATTCTTTCCCGAACGAAAGTCATTGCGCCTCTTTACTCCAGACTACAAGATGATGACATTCACGCTCACTAATGCATGCAACCTGAGGTGCAAGACTTGCTATCGTTATTGTGGGGCACCCGAGACGTCGGAATTGAGCTCAGATCAATGGCATAGGCTTCTTCGGCAATTTGCTTCCCTTGATGGGCTGGTACTCCGCATAAGCGGCGGAGAACCCTTGTTCTTGCACAAGGATCTTACGTTGGAACTGATCAATGCAGCTTTCAACTTTGGCATGAAGACCTTACTCTTAACCAACGGAACGCTCATTGACAAATCTACCGCAAAAGAAATGGAAGCAGTTGGTCTTGACCGGCTTCAAATCAGTTTGGATGGTTGTGACGCTTCCACGAATGATGCAATTCGCGGCCGTGGCGTTTTCCAAAAGGTGTTGAATGCCATTGATTGCCTGCGAAATACTGAGATAGACATATTCATCGCAGTAGTTCCAGTTCCCGGCATTTCTTTGGAAAAGTTGGAATCCGATGGAAAATCTTTTTTTGCTTTTCTCCAAGGTCAGCTCGGACGCCCCCTGACGGTTTCTATCGCACAAGGCATACTTAAAGGACGTTTCGTTGATCGCCAAGATGACCTCTCCTTCATCCAGAGATGCAGGGCACTTCAGGAGAATGTCCTTACTTACAATACATCTGCCGGGCTTGATTTGTGGCAGTGGGAGCCTGGCCGGAGAAATACCTCATGTGGCTTGGGGTGTAGCCTGACAATCGAACCGAATGGGGATGTGCTGCAATGTGCAGGGGGTGCGGTCGTCACGAATGTCCAAAGTCGACACCTTCGAGAAGCCATTAAAGCACTAAAAACATCATTTACTAGTCATTCTGTCGACAATTTGCCCAGCTGCAAATTGTGTGAGATACGGTATTTATGCGGCGGGCCATGCAGAATCGATGGAGAAGAATGTACCGAGGGGAAGAGGCATGACATCCTCAGTCGCTTGGTGATGATGAATAGGCTGCGGTATGAGCGGGTCGATGGGTAATCGCCGGAGTCAGTACTCCAACACGGTCCTTTCTCCAAAGATGATGGAGATTACGCGTCGGATTTTTCTGTCAAGGCAAAACATTTCGTGCTGGTTACATTTGCTTGGATTATCGGATGGCGATTCTTCGTCCTCTGACGCATGCCATTCCATTGCTGATATCTGTGGAGGCACGGGAGCCATTAGTAGATGGCTTCTCAAGTCCCGAAACTCACTGTCTTCAGTAGTCATAGACAAAGATGTGCCTCTAATGGAATACGGGCGGACTCTTGCCCTCACCGATGACCTACACAATAGATTGTATTTTATCCATTCCGACGCAGGTTCCCTTCCAATTGGCACAGATTCAGTTGATTGTGCATTCATCCATGGCGCCTTGCATCTTCTCCAAAATGGCAAAGCGGCATTAAGTGAAATGGTCAGGATCGCAAAAAGGCGCGTGGTTGTGTTCTATCCTGATATGAAGTACGTAACGCCATTTCATAAGCGCGAGAAGCGAACTCGGTGTGATGACCAAATCGAGAAGCTCGAACGGCGATTGTTTGGCCTTGCATCAACGGACTATAGTTCCATGCCTTTTCCGAAAGGAGCGTTGAGACATGAAGACATACCAAGCCTTCTCGATAAGCTGGGGTGCAGGAATATCCACGTACGAGGCATAATGGCAACGATAGATTTGGAGGAACTAAGTTCCGTGCAATATGAGGATCTGTGCCGAGTTGAGACTGAAGAGTTTATCAATAAAGCCACTTCCGCTGCCTCGTCAAACACACCCGCACTGGAAATGCTAGCGAGATTATATGACAGCCGCAAAGACTGTCTATTGCAGTTACACTCTGAAGGAAAAAGGTCCTATGCATGGATGGGGGGACCGATTATCATTTGGATTGGGTTAAAAAGATAAGTTTCTTGGTCATTCCTTCCACAGAATTCCTCAAATTCGGTCTGCATCATTTGCAGACGGAATCCCTTATTTAGGACAATCCGAAATAATGAACGTCAGGATTTTTCTCCCCTTCTTTGCCTTGTACTTCGCACAGGGGTATCCTTTAGGATTCCTGGCAGTCTTGTTACCATTGAGCGGTGAGCGGGCAGGATTTTCTTCAACAGCGATAGGAATTGGCATGACCTGTGCGATGACCCCAACATTGCTAAAGCCGCTCTTAGCTCCCAAGGTGGATCTTGCAAAAAGTAGAAGAAGACGACTATTGAAAGTGCAGTCTGTCATGGTCATTGCTGCGGGAGTACTGTTCGTGTTCTGCGCCTCGCTATCTTTGGACTGGGTTGCTGCTTTTGCGGGGACCATCCTTTACGGTGGGCTAACGGCTTATCAAGATGTAACAACGGACGGCCTAGCAATCGAAACACTAGCAAATCGGACCACGGGAACTGCTAATGCCGCAATGGGGCTTGGCATGGTTTCAGGATCGGCCTTAGGCAATAGCCTGGCAATTCATATCTCGTCAGAATACAGCGTTGGCTTATCTTTCTTGTCAGTGACCTGCCCCCCTGAAACGAGTCCAGGTGCTATTTGAGTAAAATAGCGGTTTTGGACTTCAGAAAGGAGGGCAAGAGAGACAATTCTCCGTAATATATTGGGATAAGACAATTTACAATGAATACTGAGCACCTCAAATCCGAAGGGCATATTCCATTGTGAAATCTGCCCATCACTTTCGCGGCCAGCACGTAATTCCTTAAATCAATATTGGCAAGTAGTTACGTCGATCCGCCTCTCAGGCCGATTCTAGACTTTTGACCGAAAATCCCCCCTTTTAGGACCCGATCCGTCCAAAATCCGTCAAACGCTCAACGGCCGGTCTGATGTGCTAATGAGTCAGATGCGCATAGCGCATTGTGGTCCCGGAAATCCTGCGTCCAGACGATTTCTTGACGGTTGGTAGGTCCCCACCGATCCCTTAGCCACCTAATAGTCTGCGGCAAAGAATAAGAGAGTTTCCTAACAAAAAGATGCACATTGCGGAATCTTCTTGACAAGGAACGACAAATCCGATAAACATGTATTATGGGGGAGGTTTATAAACACAAATTTTCTAGTCTAACTATAGCCGCCCTTACGTCTTTGTAAGGAGAAGGCCGATGGGTTTTCTTGCGCAGTCTGTCACACCCGATGAACCGGGGTGGATGACTGCTCATTTTTCTTTCTATTGCGAACCTCTCTTCTATGCGAGCAAAAGAATGAAGTTTGGGACTAACCGTAACCACTGAACCACCACCAATGCGTTTCGCCAAAGGCTTTGGGAAACTTCCAATGGTCCATTCGGGAAACGAGCAGCCTCGCGGATCTCTGCAGCACGCCGGGATCAAGATAATCACACTGGTTCTGGTTACGCTGATCCTATGTTTCCCGGCGTTGTCCTTCGCAGGCACACTCTCTGTTTACGCTGAAGCCGGCGACGGACAGGTCAGCAACTCAGGGAGTGTCTATTCGACGGTGCAGGGATCGTCGTCAGGTGACTCCGCAAATTATCTGAGTCAGGGAATGAGCGTCGGTCAGAATTTCGATGGTAGCTCCTACACAGACCAGCGTAGCTTCTTGGCGTTCGACACGTCTTCGATTCCTGTCTCAGCTTCAATCGATTCAGCGACCCTTTACATATACAAAAACTTCACTTTCACAAGCGGACGCGACTTCCCCATTATCGTCACTTCTGCAACAAACTCTTCCACAAGTCAGCTTATTACATCTGACTACAATAAAGTGAGCGTCCTTTCCGGGGGCAGTGTGTGGGCAAACAGTCTGACCAGCGGCGCATACACTGCCATCTCCTTAAGCATAACGGGCATCGAATTCATAAACAAAGGTGGTATGACCAAACTCTCACTTCGGAGTCTTTACGATATTAATATCAGTGCACCCACAGGCCCGGAGTGGGCCTCGGTGTACACTAGAAACGCCTCAGATTCCGCACGCTGGCCAAAATTGATCGTGAATTACACGCCGTCGCCGACACATGATCTGCGGGTCGATTCCGTGGAGATTCACGACTACTACAGTCATGTATCATATGCCGCGCCACCCGTCGGTGCCTCTGTATATTTTGTTGCCAATGCATACTCACAGAGCGGTGGAACGCCCAGTTTCCGAGTCACGTGCGTTCGCGATGGCGTCACCATGTACAACCAAACCATGAGCCGTCCGACAGCAGGAGCGTTTTTTCCTGATACGCAGGGGTGGGGACCATGGGTCGTTACGTCCGGATCACATTCATATACATGGACGTTGGATGTCGACGGCGATGTGGCCGAGACGAACGAGAGCAACAACTTCGGCTCCGGGAACTGGACCACGGGAACCCCGTCGATCACGGTCACCTATCCTAATGGAGGGGAAACTCTCGAGGCCGATACGGCATATAACATCACCTGGGCCGTAGCGAACTATGGCGGCAATGTCTATATCAGGCTTTACAAAGGTGGATTACTGCAGGAGACCATTTACAGCAGCGTTCTCGGCACGCTCGGTTCGGCGAGTTGGACTCCGAGCGGGTCGTTGCCTATCGGCAGCGATTATCGGATTCGCATAGGGCCTGTTGGTGATACCTTCGCATATGACGAGTCGAACTCGAACTTCACGGTGAATACGACGGCACCGCTCTCTTTGGTGAGTCCGCCAAACGGCGGAACAGAGTCTGAGACTGTAGTTAATTTTCAGTGGACGGGATCGGGCACGAAATACGAGTTACTGGTCGACAACAATTCCGGATTCGGCTCTCCGGAGCTGTATCTGCAAAACCATCTGACGACGTCCTACGCGTTTGATCGGGTACTTCCAGAGAATCTCTACTACTGGAAGGTCCGCAAATTTGACGGATCGTCATGGAGCGAATCTGATATATGGACGTTTACCTACAGCCCGACGCTGAGTGAAAAGCCCGTGCTGCTTCCACTTTACCGGACCTACAAGTCGGAGTCAGGTAAGCGCGACCACTACTACATTCTCGACCCGGCCAAGCGAGACACCGCCATTAACGTGAGTGGCTACACGGACGAGGGGATCGAAGGATACATCTCAGACCGCGCCTTCGCGGGATCAAAGGCGCTGATGATGCTCTATCTGGATTCGGAATGGAGCCATTACTATACGACAGATGAAGGAGATAAAGACAATAAGATCATTCAAGGCTACGAGTATCAAGGTGTTGTGGGCTACGTGTTTGATCAGCCCTCCGTTGGGCTTGTGCAACTGCATCACCTTCACCAAACAACCGACACTCCTTATCACTATTTCATGTGCATTGACAAGGATGAGTATGAGGTCGTCATGTCGGGATCATTCGGAACCTACGAAGAACTTCCAGTTCTCGGCTATGTCTCACCCTACGGTATGGCCGATGCCTACGAGCAGACCAAGTTTCAATCGAGATTCGCCGGCGTAGACACAGGTACAGGCGCGTTTAGACAGTTCATCAGCCCGACCGGTCTCACGCTTGCGGGCCGCGGACCCCAGCTCTTCTTCCGGCATAGTTACAACTCGCTCGATTCATTCTCGCTGCCATTGAGCAAAGGATGGTCGCATTCCCTGTTCATGTTTGCCATGGAGACCCCGAATGAGGATGTAATCGTACGCTGGGGCGACGGCTCCGAGAGCGTATTTACTAAGAACGGCTCGCTTCTCGATCCGGTGCCGGGGAACTACTACACGATCACGAAGGTGGACGACGGCGTCAACTACGGGTATGAAATCACCGCGAAGGACCAGACCATATTCGGGTTTCGACGACTCTCCAGCAGCCCGCCACCGGATCAAATCTTTGTACCGTCCATGGTACCGGTATGGATCCTGGACCGGCACGGTAACCAAATGAACCTTAGTCACGATGCAGCGACAGCGCTGCTGCAGACCGCCACAGATGCAACCGGCCGCGAATTCACCTTCGGCTACGATTCCGAATCCAGGCTTATCTCGGTAACTGATTCGTCAATCAGCCGCTCCATCAGTTTCTCGTACGACCCTACGACGGGTCTTCTAAACAAGTACACCAATGCACGGTTTCTCGATACAACCTATCAGTACGATTCCAACGGGCGTTTGTCCACCGCTACCTATCCGCATGGAAATACCGTGGCCGTCGGCTATGACTTGGTCGGTCGAGCGACCAGTGTCCAGAAGAGCGGCGAACCTTCCACCGCGCTTGCATATCCCCCCGCCAATGCCCGTCAGATTACTGACCCACGTAACGAAGTCTGGACGCATACGTACACCGGTGGATTGCTGACTCAAATCGACGATCCGGATCCCACTTCGAATCCGCTCCTGCTAGAGTATAACGATGCGAACAACCCCTTCAAGCCTACGCGTGTAGTCGATCGAAGAAACAACGAGTGGAACTACGAATACGATTCCAACGGAAACGTAACGAAAATCACCGATCCCCTTGGGGCCTTCGCGGAGATGCTATATGACGCGAACAACAACCTGCTCTGGCGTCGTGAATTCCGAACTACGGGTGGGCCGATCGAACAAACAACTTTCACCTACGACGGCACGAACGCTCGCCTGATCGATGTCGACGATTCTTTAGGCAATAACACGCATTTCGACTACAACGGCTTCGGGGAAATCACTTCCGTTCGGAACGGAAATCTTCACGCGACGCAATTCACCTACGATTCAAATGGAAACCTGGATACCCTTACAGATCCGCTCAATAACCTTACCGACTACGACCACGACCCCGGAGGTCGACCAACAAAAATTACGGACGCGGAACTAAAATCGACAAGTTTCACGTATGACTTGAATGACAACATGGAGTCTGTCACGGATGATGTTGGAAATGTTACCTACATGTTTTATGACGATAATGACAACATGACGAACACGGCGTTCTTCATGGCGGGCGAGTGGAACTACTATGGTTTCTATCGTGATCAGCACGATCGCCTTGAGACCGTCCTCGATCCTGGAAGCACTCAAGTTGCATTGTTTTCTTACGACGCGTCGGGAGACATGTGGTCGCGCTTTGATAACAACTTTGACCAGACGACCTACGTTCGCGACGAACGTGACCTTATCACACGAATCAATTACCAGAGCACCGGTGCTTTCGTCGATTTCACACACGATGAGAACGGCAATCTCAAGACAATGGACGAGTCGTGGATCCCCGGCAGTCACACGTTTGATTACGACGACCTGAATCGCCTCTCCCTTCATACCGATACCTACGGTCAGATGGTCCAGTATGGTTACGACCCGGCGGGACGCCTCAACCAAATTATCTACCCCGGTCCGGGGAAGGTCCTCACGTATGACTACGATGCCGCCGGACGGATGACTGCGGTGTTCGATTGGACCGGCGGCCAGACCAGCTACGTTAACGACGAGGCAAGCAATCTGATCGGCCAGACCGATTCGAACGGAACCTCGTCGGTCTTGAGTTATGACCTCGCCGAACGCTTGACCCGTATCACCCACAAGAAATCGAACGACTCGGTATTCGCCGACTATGCCTTGGTCCTCGACAAAGTCGGAAATCCGCTGACCATCAACAACATCGATCCCATTGATCCCATCGTCCCATACGCCAATATCACATACACGCTTGTCAAAGGCAATCGACTGAGTGGTGAGACGGGCGGCGTAACCTACACGTCGGACTTCAATGGCAATCGGACGAACAAGAACAGCGGCAGCGTGAATACCGATTACGTGTACGACCAGGAGAACCGCTTAACAGATATCGATGTCACACCTGGCGGATCGGTCGATTACGTCTATGACGGTTTGGGAAATCGCATTGCTAAGATCGAGAATGGGGTTACGACGCGATACGTGCTGGATCTCTCCGGCCGCATGAGCAACGTCCTCATGGAGACGGATGGAGCGGGTACGCCGAAGTCCTACTACGTCCACGGCCAGGGGCTCGCCGCCAAGATTGCCCCGGCTGGCGCGCGCTACGCATACCACGGTGATCAGGTCGGCAGCGTCGTCGCGATGACCGACGCGTCTGAGAACGTCGTCAATCGATACGCCTATGGTCCGTACGGGGAAATCCTGGCCGAGGACGAGGCCATTTCCGACAATCCATTCCAATACGTCGGAATTTTCGGCGTTATGCAGGAACCGAATAACCTCCTCTACATGCGCGCCCGTTACTACGATCCGCTCGCAGGGCGATTTTTATCACCCGATCCAATTGGATTTGAAGGCGGTGATTGGAACCTGTTCGCATACGCCGCAGGGCGTCCATATTTGTTGTTCGATCCTTCGGGAAAAGAGCTGATCACTACGGCGGTTGTGACGTATGCGATTGCAAGCAATGTTCGATTCTTCTTTGAGCGCGGGGCGGACTCATTTTTGAGTCTGCAAACTTATCGATACTACCAAGAACAACGAGAATGGGCACGAACGAAGAGAGCTGAATTCTCTGGAAATATCAACAGCGTGCGAGCTCTCAATAGGTTCCTGAACGAGACCGTTGCAGCACAAACTGAAGTTCAAAAAGGTTGGGGTACCAGGAACCTCACCGAGTCTGTGAAGAAGCTGATACTTATGAACGTGACACCTGCCGGCGAAGCAATAAGAATCGGAGAAGATGTGCGCGATTTGCTAAATCTGGCGCTACCGTTCGACCTCTCAAATGAGTCCGGAGTTTCGGCAACTATGATGCTCCACTGGCCTGGTCACTAGGGGTATGAGCGTGAAAACGAGACAAGCCTTCCAGCGCCCTATAAAGGCGGTATCGGCTTCAGCCCCTTCGTATAAGTATCAATCCGGCGGCTGTCAAAGAGAGCGCGTGGATCCGCGAATCAGGGCTGCATCGGTTCTTAAGAGCTATTATGGCCCACTGCTTTTCGCTTTACTATGGATGCTTCTTCCATTTGGTTCTGTAATTGCCGCGACCTACGAATACGACGACCTCCACCGCCTGACGAGTGTCGTTTATGACAACGGCGGCGCGATATCGTATGTCTACGATAACCTAGGAAATCGCATCACGCTCCTGTCGATTCCGCCCGACGACGTTTTGCCGCCTGTTTACGTCGACAAGGACAACGATTCCGGCACCGAAGACGGCGCGTCTTGGGCCACCGCGTACATATCCATTCAGGCCGGGATCGACAACGCACTACGCGACGTCTGGGTAGCCGAGGGTACATATTACGAGTCCGTAACCCTGCGCTCCGTGGTGAGAATCTTTGGCGGATTCGACGGCACTGAAACCGGCCGATCCCAACGTGATATCCAAGCCAACTCCACAATAATCGATGCTTCCACAGCCGACGTCGGCGCCCCAGCGGACCACGTCGTCTTCTTGGACCGTGTTTCATTTTCTGCCGTGGACGGTATTACCATCACTGGAGGCTATGCCGACGGTTCGGCTCCAGGTCACAGTGGCGGCGGCATTTACTGTACGCAAAGCGACAATACGAACGCCATTCGAAACTGCCTTATTCGTAATAATTGGGCGAGCGGCGGCGGCGGCATTTACATGGTCAACAGCTCAGTAGCGGTCGAACATTGCGAAATTCGGGAAAATGTAACTACTGGTTATGGCGGTGGTCTCCGGCTCATCAATTCAAGCCCGCACATCCACGACACGACAATCATTGGCAATTCCGCAGAGACCACGGGTGGAGGTCTGCAGATTCATGGCACTTCGGCAAAACCGTTAGTTACTTACAGCCGGATTGTAAGTAATTCCAGCGATTACACTGGCGGTGGCGTAGGTATCAGTACGGGCGCCTCGCCACGGTTCGAAAACTGTGCCTTTTACGACAACTCGGCGGGCAGCAATGGTGCTGCGCTCGCAATCGGCGTTGACGCTTCCGGAGTAGTCACGCATTGCGTGATCGTAAACAATTCGCCGGGATTGTTCGGTGGCGGTATCTATTGTGGGCAGACATCAACTGCGCAAGTCTTTAATTCAATTTTGACTGACAATGGAAATTATGCAGCTTACGAAGGGGAAATTGGTTCGGATATCAGCACACTGAATTGCCTGTTTAACGGAAACGCGTCCGGTACATTTTACGACGAGGGGTCTACCCCATATAGTACAGCTACCGATTTGAATGCCGGTGTGCCGGAAGCCTCAAGCAACATAGACGGAGACCCGGCATTTCTCGATCCAGCCAGCGGAGATTTTCATGTAGGCTTCAACTCTGCCGCCATTAATACCGGAACTTCAAGTGCGCCGGCCGGAGATGACATCGACGGCGAGTCGCGGCCGTTTGGCATACGACCTGACATCGGTATAGACGAGTTCGTCGACTCCGATGGGGACCAACTACCGGATTACAAAGAGAATGAGATTGGATCTAATTCGGGTGACTCGGACTCCGACGACGACGGTCTCGGAGATTACGAGGAAGTCTATGTTCACGGCACGAATCCGAACGACGCCGACTCCGATAACGACGGTCTAAACGACTATGACGAGGCCATCACATACGGAACGGACCCCAATGAAGGCGATTCAGACGACGACAGTCTGAGTGATTATGAGGAAGTGATCACGTATGGGACGAATCCCAATGAAGGGGATTCCGATGGCGACGGCCTGAGTGATTTCGATGAGATAAACGTACATGGAACGGATCCAAACGACGCGGACTCAGATGACGACGGGTTCAGCGACAACGCCGAAGTAAACCGCGGATCGGACCCGCATAACCCGAACGATTATCCCATTTACTATGTCGACTTGGACGCGACAGGGTCCGGAACTGGTCTGAGTTGGAGCGATGCGTTTACCACGATTCAGCCAGCTATCAACGCCGGATACAGTATGGGAGGCGGCGAGGTGTGGGTCGCTGCCGGTGTCTATAGTGAAACACGATCGTCCATCGTTCACCCAGCGCCCGACAATGTCAATACGGGTTCGGTGGTCCTTAAGTCCACCGTCTATGTGTATGGCGGATTCGCAGGAACGGAAGCCGTCCGCTCTGAACGAGACTGGAAAAATAACGTCACAACCCTCGATGGTCTGACCGCCCGAGGTGGCCTGCCGGCCTTCCACGTCATCGTGGGGGCGGACGACTCGACGATCGATGGTTTCACGATTTCGGGTGGCGGTTTCCATGAAGGTGGGTGGAATACCACGGACTCGGGGGGGGGGATGTACAATCGTGACGTCTCCCCGACCATCTCCAACTGCATTTTTACTAATAACACCACGCACTATTCGGCCGGCATGGTGAACTTTGGGTCAGCGTCACCAACGGTAACCAATTGTACCTTCACCTCGAACACGACAACATGGCACGGCGGTGGTATGGGCAACTGGGATTCCGCGAGTCCAAACGTCACGGATTGTACGTTTACAGGTAATTCGGCGGCGCATGGCGGCGGCATGAGCAATTGGACCGGAACCGTGCCCATGGTGATCAACTGCATGTTCTTCGGAAATAGCGCAACCGGAGACGGAGGCGGAGGGGTATTTAACTGGACCAGCTCGGGAACGTTCACCAATTGCCTGTTCGCGGAAAACATTGGGACGTTTGGGGGAGGAATGGGAAATCGCTGGAGCAATCCACTACTTACGAATTGTACCATTGCGATGAATACCGCAGATACAGGCAGCGGAATTCAGAACAGAGATTCGGCTCCCACGTTGATTAACTGCATCGTGCGCGAAAACTTCGGTGACGACATTAATAATCAGAGTAATAGCAGCCCGACGTTTGCATACTCAAACGTACCAAGTGGATATAGCGGCGAAGGCACTACGAATGACTCGCCGCTGTTTGTGGATCCGTCCAACGGCGTCTTTCACCTGCGGACCGGCTCGCCCAGCATAGACACGGCTACGTCTACCGGGGCTCCCTCCATTGACATTCTGGGCATTACGCGGCCGCAGGGTCCTGGGATTGACATGGGCGTCTATGAGTATGTCGATGCCGATGCCGACGGACTGTCTGACGCGGAAGAGTCGTACCTTTACGGAACTGACCCACTTGATTCCGACTCGGACACGGACGGCTTGAACGATGGCGATGAGGTGAACACCTACAGCACCGATCCAAACGATTCCGACTCGGACACGGACGGCTTGAACGATGGCGATGAGGTGAACACCTACAGCACCGATCCAAACGATTCCGACTCGGATGATGACGGATTAACCGACGGTGCCGAGGTGGATACCCATGGGACCGATCCGAATGATTCCGACTCGGATGATGACGGATTAACCGACGGTGCCGAGGTGGATACCCATGGGACCGATCCGAATGATTCCAATTCGGACGGCGACGAGGCCACCGATGGAGAAGAGATTTCCGGAGGGACCGACCCGAACGATCCGGATGTATATCCCGGCTCCACGCAGGATGTCTGGGTCGAATCCGGTTTCAACGATGCCAATCCGGGCACGTTCACCCAGCCAGTAGGGACTATCGCGCAAGGGGTATTCCTCGTTCCGAACGGCGGCAATGTAAAAATCAGGGCTGGGAATTACCCCCAACCGATCATTATCAACGGCAACATGTCATTGCGCGCCCGAAACGGCACAGTTCGGATCGGAGATGTTGCCGGAAAGACAGGCGGCGCACCGGACAAGTGGAGCTTCACGGACTGGCTGCGCAGCATGCTTGACATCTTTAGCGACGAGTCCGAAGGCGAGGTCTACCCGGAATCCGAGAGTGGTGATTGAGTTACCGCACGGCTGCCTCGGCGTCGACGGCACCACCTACCTCGGCTTCCTTGTGCGGCACACTGGCATCGTGCAACTAGGCATCCCGCGGGAAAGCAACGAGTAGGGAGAGATCGCACGCCTTGATACTCTCCAAGCTGAAGGAGGTCAATCTGAATGGAAAAGCTTTGAGCAAGGTTTCCGCGACTGCGCTTGGCTTCACTACACTACATTACTCATTACTCATTGTCCGCGAGAACGGCATTCTTGCGTGATTGCCCACCAAATTCATGCCTGTATCTGAAAACCCAACCTTCCTTGCAAGCTTCACCTCCGACAGCTAGTCGTCCAAGATTCGTCAAATCACCTTTTTGCGCCCTCGCAACCTCTTGATCTTCAACCAGTTACAGGAAAGGGCACATTTCATTGTGTAATCTGCCTCAAGCCCGGCTAACGTCAAAACTGTAAAGCGGCAAAATGCCAGAAAATATCTCCGTGGGGTATTACTACATACCCGAGCCCTGCCTTCCCCCCCTCCCCCGGGGGCCTTCGGTGGGAGGCGAAAGACAGGCGAACGCTTGCCCTGAAACCCGCCCCTAGCCTGTCTACAGAGGCCAGAACGCACGATCTCATGGTCACTGGTACCTGGGGTCGAATGCGGAAATAGCCTCCCCCGAAATAGGGGGTAAAGAGCGGGTAAACAGCAGCACCCTACCTGGCGGCTGGTTGTTTACCCCTTCTTTCTGCCTTGTTTCGGATTAGATCCCTCGTTTATTGGACCCATCCACGGAAGGCCCCACTCCCCACGGAGTCGCATAGACTCAAACGCCACCAATCCCCTGCAGGATTCCCGGCTCTGCCAATCGGCCTCACCTTCAGTTGATGACAATAGACGACAAGAAAATTGACAAAGGGTCCGTGTGTGTGTAATATGGTGTCGTATAGATTGACAAACAACATCAAATAGACATCACGTGGATGAGGAAAGACAGTAGGAATCGCAGAGACAAAACGAGGAGTAAGGGACAATGGAGCAACTATTTGAAAAGCACAGACCACGCAACCTTGAGGCTGTGATTGGTCAGGACAAGGCAGTCAAAGTATGCAGCCGTCTTATGGGGCAAGGGAACCGGGCGATCTGGTTTTCAGGCCAGAGCGGAACCGGGAAAACTACCCTCGCCCGGATTCTAGCGGGAGCATTTGCAGATGACCTGTATGTCAGGGAAATGACAGGCCGTGATCTGACCGTCGAAGCCCTTGAAACGATCTGCGAAAACGTGAGGCACTACCCGCTCCATGGTAAGGGGCACTGTGTCATCATCAATGAGGCACACGGCCTGAGCCGAAACGTCATTGAACGGTTACTGCAAGCCCTTGAGGCCCCCGATTTGACAGAGATCCAATTGTGGATCTTCACAACGACGCGGGTAGGACAAGAGCGGCTATTCGATTGTCAGATAGACGCAGGGGCCTTGATGTCCCGCTGCCTGTTTATCGGGCTTGGCACTAGAGGCTTGTGCCCCGCGTTTGCTCAAAGGGCCAAAGAGATCGCAGAGCTTGAGGGGTTAAATGGTAAGCCAGTTGAGAGATACGAGCGGGAGTTGAAAGACGGGAAAGCCAAGGGGAACAATTTTAGGGCCTTGCTTCAGTGCATAGAGGCAGGGGAAATGATGGAATAGGCGGGGGCCGTAACCCCCGCCCGTGTGTCAGCTATGGAGTCGCTAGAAACCACAACCAACAGGGAGATTTTAACAGATGAACACTTACGAGGCCAAACAGGAAGCAAGGCGGGAACGATACGAGAAGAGGGCAGAGCGGGCATCGGAGCGATCCGCCGCCTTGCAGCAAGCGTCAAGCGATGCGGTCGCCGGGATACCCTTCGGGCAACCGATCCTTGTGGGGCATCACTCCGAGGGGCGGCATCGTCGAACCCTTGCGCGATCTCATAAGCAGATGGATCGGGCAGTGGCCGAAAGGGACAAGGCCGAATACTACGAGCGGAAGGCGGCCTCTGTTGGCAAGGGTGGGATCTCGGGCGACGATCCCGAGGCCATAGACAAGCTCAAGGCCAAACTTGCGAAACTGGAAGCCCTGCAAGAGACAATGAAGCGGGTAAACCGTCAGTACAAAAAGGGCGGCTGGGATGCGGTCCAGGGCTTGACAGAGGCGACAAAGGCCAAACTCCAGGCAGATATGAACCTATGCCCCTGGCACGGGAAGCCTTTTCCGTCTTACAGAACGTCCAATAACAACGCAAACATGAGGCGAATCAAGGAGCGGATCAAGGAACTCGAAGCGCGGGAAGAGACGCAACCGGCAGAGCCGCGATACGGGAACGGGTACACGATCCGAGAAGATGCCGAAGATAACCGGATCAGGTTCGAGTTTGGCGGCAAGCCCCCGCAGGAGGTCCGCAAGATCTTGAAGTCCTGCGGCTGGCGGTGGAGTCCGCAACGGGGGGCCTGGGTCCGCCACCTGAACAATGCGGGGAGGGCATCGGCGCAGTGGGTGGCGCAGGAAATCGAGAAACATCAAACTATCGGCACTTGCGAGGGATAGCCGACTCTTAACCTTCCAGGGTGAGGCCCGACTTATCCCCGGAGTTGGGCCAATCTCTGGCTGGCTAAGAGTCAAAGGGGTTGACAAAAGCACCGAAATATCATAAAATGTCAATGCAATGAGTGAAGAAAAGAAGCGCAGACAGATACGAATACCCGACAGGATGTATGAGAAATTCGCCGTTTTCTGCGACCTGCACCACTACGACGTAGCCGAGCGGGTCCGGGAGCTGATACGCGGCGACCTGACCGCACACAAGGACGAGATCGAAGCCGAAATGGAGCGACGGCAGAAAGAGGGCGACGCGCAACCATGATCTGCGTTTACACGTGCCCACTCTGCAATCGTGCCGACGTTGATAGGGCGATTGAAATGCCACATGGCTTTGTCGGACCTTGGGATTGGCCTTCCTCCCCCTTCCAATAGATCTTCTTCTTAACCTCGTTTTCACCTCTCTTTCAGGCACACATCTGCTTCTATAGCAGATGCGTGTACATTGATAACCAATTGATATGTAATGATTTAAGTTTGCGGCCTTCCGCCTGTGGCACAGCAAGGGCACATTCTCCCTGTAATTCGGCTCGCTTGGCGACCCGAATGTACCTGTTGGGGGGCTACTTCTCCTGGACACTTTGGACAGTTTGAAGGGCAGTTTCCATAAACTCTCTATGTGAGTGGCTATAATAAATAGTCTATGGAAACTGGTGTCTAAAGTGTCCAAACTGTCCAACAGCAGGATGGCCACAACGCGGTCATGTTCTCAGCCCGCCCTCAAGACCTTGATCCCGAACCATCCCCGGACCCCCCCGCTCTTGGCGGGGTATGCATTAAAACCTTTGAGCCTGCTATTAAAGTCGTTCCGTCCGAGCGGCCACTCCTTGTTTTCATTGCAATAGTTCCTGTAAGCGGCATAAGGTGCCCCCGCAGGGGTGAAATGCTCAGGTGATAACTCGCACATCTCTTCTATGAACGGCTTTATTGGGTTCATCCCGTGGAAATACTCCTCGGTTGACTGCTGCACGCACTCAGGCTCCCAATAACCCTCCTTCTGGTACTCGATCGCCCCCCTGACGATCCAGGCGAGGATCGCTGACCTAGCTTTCGGGTTAGTTTTCAGAACTCTTTTCAAAGACTTGTCTTGTTCTTCTTCCGGTATCACATTATCAAAGGAAAGCTTTCGGATTCGCCGCCGAACTCCACTGTCATCGTCTCTGACCCTCGGCGGATCGTTTCCGGCAATCCAAATGGTCATAGTTGGGTGATACTCTTCATCTCCTTTGTAGAGATCCCGAAAAGTCGCCTTGTCTCCACCTGAAAGGTGTTTCAGTAGTGCCCCTGCCATTTTCTGGCCCCTTTCCACCTCGGCGCAAAAAATGATGCGTGCCCCCAGGAGATGGATGATTTCAGGTCGAGGCCTTGAACCCCTTGATTTGCCAGGCTGAACAAATGCCTCGATTTCAGCGGTCTTTGCATAGTCGCCAAGCGCCCCCCTAATCGCTTCTATGAATGTGGTCTTCCCCGTACCGCCAGGACCCAGGAGGAAAAAAACCTTTTCTTCCTCAGGATTGCCGATCGCCGAATAGCCAGTCATCATGCAGAGGTACCGTTCCTGGTTCTCATTGCGTGCGGTTGCGTCAGACAGGAAGTCAATCCACGGTTGGAATGGATAGTCCAATCCCCGCCATTCGACCTCGGCCATCCGTGTGATCAGGTCTTCCTTCTGATGTTCCCGCAATTCGCCAGTACGGATATCGAGGGTACCGTTAAGGACCGTAAGTAAGCCGGGTTCCTGGTCAAAGGCCTCACGGGGGGTTTCGATCTCCTTTTGGCATCGGGCCTGGGAAATCATTGCTTTCAATCTCGGGTCACTCTGAGAAGTCATCGCCCAGCGGGCGAGGGCGTCTCTCCTATCTTGCGCCTCTCTTGAATCTTCTTTGACCGCCGCTGCCTCTTCATATACGGAAACAGCGGTTTCTTGAGCTCTACGCTGAACGGAGGTTATTTGACATTCTTTCCATCGACAACCATCCCACTCAAGCCAGCTTTTCAGGTCTGGGCAGTACCTAACCTCGTCGTGATACAACCGCGCAAAGCGAATTGCGTTCGCCAAGTCTGTGCAGTCAGCCCCAGTAATTGAAAGGGCCATCGCGCCTGGGGGATACCTGCAGGCGGATTTAGCAACAGTCTGGACTTCTTCGTCCGGCAATGGGGGGCTGCACATTCCCGCGTTGACCGCCAACAAGGTTGAGCGAATCCCCTCGAATCCAAGCCCCTTTTTCCTCATCGATCCTGCAAGTGAGAACAGGGTGGTGTTCCTCATTCCCTCTGGAATCACTTCTCTATCTATAACTGTACTCCTCGCCTCATCGGCGTCACTCTGTATTGGCTTGATCAATTCGATCAGCCCCGGTGGAGCCTCACCGACGTCCCGGTAGTCTCCGCATAGAAACTCGTACCGCTTCCCGTCCACAACGCTGGGGGGTATGAGCACATATCCGCCTTCGCCGCGAATGTCCACACCTTCGGCCAACTTCTTTACGCTATTGCGGATACCGTCGACGTGGACAAAATAGAAGTGTTTACCTCGGGGTGTTTGAACGATCAGCCCTGCGTTCAGTTCAATCCCATCTGGAGGCCACTCTTTCGGATCGTAGCCGGGATCTATGTCGATAACGAAAACGCCCGAGCGCCCTCCCGTGAGAATGGCAACGTTTGCGTCCGGCCATTGGGTCCACCATTCACAAATCTCCTCTTCGGTTGGCCGGTCATCCTTGGTAAACCTCTGCCACTCGAGGCCCTTAGGCGGTTTCTTCGAACCTGCTGCGATGGGAATTGGAAACAGACCCTCATCGAGCGCTCGAAGTGCGGCGTCCAGGCCCGGGTTGAATTCGACAGGATTCTTTGGCATTCTAGTTTTCACCTCCCCAGCTCGTTGTTAGCCGTCACTGATTGGCTTTCAAGCCAACGCAAAACTTCTGCCTCATCCAGCAGAATGCGCCGACCTAATTGCTTGACGCAGCAGGCAAAGCCGTTCTGATTACGGTGAAATAAGAGGTGGCGAATTCCACCTGGCGTGGCCCAGCAGTGGCGCCCACAGAATTGTGTGACGGTAAACAGACGAGGCGGAGCTTCTAAAGCGGGTGACGATTTCATAATCCATTCTCCCTTTCATTTTGCTACTGGAAAAACTCTCCCACAACCAAACACTGCCTTTCTTCACCCAATATTATCTCACAATATTAGCGTTTGAGCAGTGCTGGACTGGTTCTTTTTTGGTTTTGTGAGAGTACCAAATCAGTATTGATCTGGTTCTGAATCGGCGCCCGTGGGGGGCGTTGGGATGGGGAGAAAACCGCCTTTGTCTAACCGTTGGATCAATCCACGGCATTTCAAGGTTTTGATTACGTTACTCAGGGTACCACGCCCCATGCGCAACGCATAAGTTATGTCATCGTAAGACTGCGGCTTTGGGACATCCGTTTGCTTGGCGACATCAAGCAAGAAGTTCATTACTCTAGCTTCGTTTTTTTGCAGCGGCTGGCTTGCCCCTAGCGATTGCTGCCTACTGCTAGTAAATGTTCTCTGTTCAATTGGGAACGAGCGGAATATTTCTACGAACTTGTCCGCAAAAGGATATCCGTTGTCAATGAAGGACTGGATAACCTCTCCTGCAAGTACTCCGACCTTCAGTTCCTTTTCAGGGATGTCTTCGAAGACAATTACTCCCCTTTCCTCGTTTTCGATTTCCCTTCCGAAATATTGCTCCAATAGATACTTTCTAGATGGGGGAATCTTTTCCCGATCCCTGCACACACCGCAAAATTCAAAGAGATCGTTCACATCGACATGACAGCCGCAACCTAATAGATGTTCCAAAATCTGCTCATAGGCCATGGCTTGGACTGCTGGCGGATGGCTTTCGAGGCGCGGCTGCGACTGATACAGAACATCATCTGTTATACTTTGGTAAATTAGCTTCCATAACTCTGTTGGATCCAGCGCTTCCGGAGGAATTTGTTTACCTCCTTGTCCGCTGGTCTTCTTCTCAGGCATGTCCTTTCCTTTCTTGTCGTGGGGCTGTCCGCACAGGGATCGACAGAGAACCAGGGTTGGCAATTAGCCGGACACTCGATCACTCTCAAAAATCTGCCTGTTCATCTTCTTAACAAGGACGCTCGCGTGACTGTCCGAAAGGTGGCTGTATCGTTTCACCATCTGCAGGGTCTTATGACCCAAGATTTCCGCAAGCTCCCCGAGAGTTGCCCCGCTCATGAGGAGATAAGATGCGGCAGTATGTCTCAGATCGTGGAAATGGAAGTCCTCGATTCCGGCACGTTTCAGTACGCGGTCCCATGCCGTTCTGAAGTCAATGGGTTGAGGTTCTTTGCCAAAGCGGTGGGGTGCCGGAAAAACAAGATCGGTGTCAATCCGCCTCACCTTGCTTCGCCGCTTAATTAGCTCCAGTGCAAGGCTGGTTAAAGGGGCTGACCGGCGCTCTTGGTTCTTTGTCTCATGCATGATGAGCATGCCCCGGTCGAAATCAATGTCCTTCCAGGTCAGATTCATGATTTCGCTCTTTCGCATGCCTGTGGAAAGGGCCAAGATTACGATGGGATACAGATCAGAATTCTTGCTTTCCTTGCAGGCTGCCAGAAGCCTTTCACGCTCCTCGGTCGATAGAAACCGTACCCGTCCCCGGGGAACCTTTGGCTTTGAGACCCTGCGGACAGGGTTGTCCTCGATCCATCCCCACTCCTTCGAGGCAATGGTGAAGACATGACTTAGCGCGTTCATGTAATGCACAACGGTCTGGGGGGAGCGTTGGGCTCCGTAACGCGTCTTGCCATTGGCGAGTGCGTCCCGTGCTTCTGCAATAACGACCGGGGTCACATCTGCGAGCATCAGATTTCCCAACTGCTGCCTCCACCAAGCCAGGTGGGTCCCCTGCGTTTTTCGGCTCTTCTGGCTCTTGTTTGCCAAGACATTCCGAGTGTATCGGTCTATTGCATCAGCCAGTGTATGCTTGCGGGCCTCTGATGATCGAAAGTATCGCCCTTCCCGTATAGCGGCCTCGGTTTGTGCGGCCCATTTCTTGGCATCTGTCTTTCGATCAAACGTAGCAGACTCAGGAGGAAACCCCCTCAGGCGAATCTGGACTCGATATCGAATCTGGCCATCTCGCGCCCTTCTCTCTTGGATTGCGGCCATTTTTCACTCTCCCTTCATTAAGGAAGCTAATCTCTACCACTCACCCCGAAAGTCTACCACAGACTGCGGCTTTAATGCAACTGTGTTTTAGTCTTGTGTTTCCACGCCACAAGTATCTATTTGCAAAGCATTTAGCTGTGTGCCTGGGATTGTGGCACATTGTTCGCACATCGCGTGAACAATCGGGCACCTGCTCTGTACACGACATTTCGTGCACATTCTCATCAAGATTAACACGAGGGGAAGTACGAGGAAGGAAAGACTCACGTGGCACAGAAGCGGACAGAAGATAGACGAAAGTCATATTCCGAACTGTGCCATATATGTGCCGTGGGGCCACTGAAAAGGAGGTGACACCTACACGACATTTCAATAACTATTTGATTTATAGGGGGTTGTGTTGGTGGGCCATGGAGGACTCGAACCTCCAACCAACGGCTTAAGAGGCCGCTGCTCTGCCAAATTGAGCTAATGGCCCGCAAACTTCTCGTATGATTCCTCGCGCGGACTAGATAATACATAAAACCCTATCGCCCGACAAGATCAAGTTGGGGGATTGTTGAAGGAACCAGCCTCATTCGATCTCTCTTGTCACCTTCAGGTAGACACCTTTGCCCATGAGAGTCGCGGTGACCGGTCCCCCGGAAAGGTTTTCGCCCTTTTCGCCGATGATTTGTTGGACGGCTTCGGGCTGCCTGATCGGAGATGTGATGGAGATCTCATAGTCCCCGCTGGGAAGCGTCCCTTCATCAGTCTCAATCCACTCCGTCACAAATGTGCCCTTATCCACCACAACTCTCTGCTCATTCTTCCAGCCTGTCGAGCGGTTGCGCAAATCTGCATAAAGAACCATCTGATCGGGAAGATTTGTTCGACCCGAAACGCGGACCTTACCCAACGGACTCCTCTCGATCTCGAAATCGATTTGAACCTCGATAACCTTTTCCGGATCCTCCGGAAGCAACCGCTGGCGATAGTAGGTGTTCTCTGTCTCGATCCGATCGGTGTCCGCGTCGTAGATCAGGTAAGTGGAACCATCCGGCAAGTTAATGCTCTCTTCTCCCTGATCGGAGGCCGCGACATCTTCTTCCGATTCCTCGACCCGCCACGCCCACACCGTGATGTCGCCTTCCGGCGCAAAATGCCGCATCGCGCGCTCGATCTCTTCGCGCAGGAATTCCTCGGCAGTCTCCGCGCCCACGTCGGAGCCAAAGATCACATGAATTTCCGCCGGACAGCAACTGGTCGGCTTCTTATACGACGTTTGATAGTACAGCGCTTTGGGGGAAAAGTTTTCAAGCCGGCCTTCCGAGGAAGAGAGAGGGTCATCCTCCGCTGGACCATTCCGAGTGTCGGAGTCAGCCTTTTCGCCCAGCGCGGTCCCGGCGATTGAGACGATAATCGCGAGAGCGCCAAGTTTGCAGAATAAGGGTGGAAATCGAAGCATTCTGACTTTAGCTTCTTTCGTTTTTCCCAGACCGCGTCCGAGCAAAGCGGGAAGGTCGTTTCACAGACAGCACTGAGCACACAGACACGGATCGCCGACAAGAATCAACAGATGCCTGAGTGCTCGTTCGCTTCAGCCGGTGGTACCTGCCCATTTCACGGGCCGCCGTTATTAAACCTTCAACAGCTTTTTCAGGACCTGACTCGCCTTGTTCATGTCTTTGCGGTCGTCGAAGGCGATGTTGACCACGCACCGGCCCCCGGCGCACGCTGCCGAAAGACCGCGCAGATTGATCCCCGCATCCGACATGGCGCGGGTGATCTTTGCGCCCAGGCCCGGTCTGTCCGGCCCCTCGATCCGCAGCGATTGAAGGCTCGGCGATTTCTTCAGGCGCGCCTTCTTGGCCGCGTTCAGTTGCGCCCGACCCGCCAGAGGGGTCATGAATACAATCCCCTTGCCCGGCTTGTCCCGCCGGCCGATCACAAATTGGAGATTCGCTCCCGCGTCCGCGAGAATCTCCAGTTTGTCCGCCAGCGATCCCGACTGATCTTTCAAGAGCCCAACGTAAACATCCACTTTTTCAATCTTGTAGGCCATCGTCTTTGCCTCCTTTTTGGGCCGCCGAATACGAGGCGGCCTCGCAACCACAAAGTCCTCAACTATGGTGTCGTCCCCAGCCGTCGGACTTGGCTCCCTTCTCGCCGAAAACAAACTGGCGCAGCCGAGAAAATCCGCCCGAAGCGGATGCCTTCGGCTGCGCCGTTACCATGGTGCCCTTTCCCCCATTCATCAGGTGAACAGGCCACACAATACTGAAAAGTGCTCAGTCAGAGTACAAACCGCCTAACCGATATCCTCTTTTTATATGTCCCACCCGTCTTTGTCAAGAACATCTCAAGGGTCTCGACCACACCCCTCTCACCGGAACGCCCCGAACGAATAGAATCCCCTCATTAATGAGAACCCGAAGTGTTGATTCAGCAACACCCCGTCCCGAAAATCCCGGGTCAGGCGTACGCCATTAGTGAGTGGCGCCATCATGGCCGAATTTGATGCCGGGCAATCAATCTTGAAAGTGCCATCGCCGTTCTTCTTCCTTCTACCTTCAGTTTCTCCCTCGCCTTCGCCGCCTCCGGTAGATTCTCTTTCTCCGCCTTCGGCGGATTCACTCTCCGGTTCCCCTTCACCTTCTCCTGTGGGCTGGCCTTCCCCATCGGTTTCCCCCTCGCCTTCTCCCTCACCTTCACTTTCGCTTTCGGCTACCGGCTCACTTTCACCTTCAGTGGAGATCACTTCTTCCACATCTCCTTCACCTTCGCCCTCTCCTTCACCTTCAACCTCGCTTTCGCCTTCACCTCCGTTCTCCCCTTCACCACCCTCCAGGCCTTCAACTTCGCCTTCGCCCTCACCTTCTCCTTCGCCTTCACCGGGCATTCCCAAGGGATAAAAAATCCATACTTCCTCCCCGCTAATACCGTCATCAGCCAAAAAGAAGATATTCGATCCAACCTTAATAAACGAATTCGGGTGGGAACTTCCGAGCCCCGGCGAGATGTCCGACAACAGAGATGTCCCCGAGGGCGTTCCGTCCGTCCACCAGAGCTCTATACCGGAAAATCCCGCCGGTGCGGCAAACAGAGCGAAACTGTTTCCGAGGAGGTCCATCCCACTCGTAAGATCCCGCGGCGAGGACCCCGGGAGACCCGGAACAATGTCGCTAAGGAGAACTGTCCCTTCTTCCGTCCCGTCGCTTATCCATAACTCCCGGCCGTGGATTCGGTCGTTGGCGGTAAAAAGGAGAAGGCCATCGAGGGCCGTCAGATCCTCTGGATGGGATCCTTCCTCACCCGGAACAATATCCTTGATCAAAACCGTTCCCTCTTCAGTACCGTCACTCTTCCAAAGTTCACGTCCGTGCGTTTCCGGATCCCAGGGAAGCTTCCCGTCCTCGGCGCCGAAGTATAGCGTTCCATCAATCTCAGTCAGTTCGTTCGGACGCGAATCCGATCCCTCAGGAGCAATATCTTTCACGAGAACGGTCCCCTCCTCCGTACCGTCCGTCTTGTAAAGTTCAACACCAGTGCCGAAGTCACTATCCCCCACAAAGAAGATCTCCCCGTTGAAGGGCGTAAGGGAGCTCCCGCCTCTCATGTGGATGACCTGGACGGTGCCCTCTTCGGTGCCATCCGTCTTGTAAAGGGTAAAACCCGTCGCACCGCCATTGGCGCTGAAATAGAGCATACCGTCAAAATTCGTGAGGTTGATCGGTTGGGAACCACGGTGCACGTCGGGGGGAAGGTCAATCACCATCTCCGTCCCTTCAGGCGTGCCGTCGCTTTTCCACAGTTCTATCCCGTGTTCACCGTCATTCGCTGCGAAGAAAACAGTACTGTTGACCGGTGTAAAACCGGGATCGGACTCGATGCTTATGTCAAAACCATCCTCCTCGGGATTGATATCCTTGACCAACCCGGTCCCTGCGGCCGTCCCGTCGCTTACGAAGAGTTCGAAGCCATACAACGGGTCGAAAGCCGCGTAGAACAGTCGATCGCCGGCGGCCGTTTTCCAAAAGGCCCAGGTTCCGTCGTCACCGGAAAGAGTGTCCTTAACCATGACGGTCCCCTGGAAAGTCCCATCGGACCTCCACAGTTCACCTCCATGCACGCCATCTTCCGCGGTGAAATACAACAACCCGCCCATCTCAGCGAGATCGAAGGGATAAGAACTGACACCCGGCGAGTGCCAAATGTCCTTGGGCATCACTGTTCCGGAGGCCGTCCCATCGCTCACCCACAACTCCATTCCATGCGCCCAGTCGTTGGCTGCAAAGAAAACCCTTCCGTTTACATTCGTGAAGAAAACATTCTCACTCGGGCAGATAAGAGGCCAATCCCAGGCACCTTCCTCGCCGGGCCTTATGTTTTTTACAAGGACCGTTCCCTCTTCCGTGCCGTCACTCTTCCACAACTCCATGCCGTAGTCTCCGTCGTTCGCACGGAAAAATAGAGTCCCGTTCACATTCGTGAAATGCGGATTACTGGATTCCCCGCAGTCTTCCCGCCTCCAGGGCCCCCAAAAGCCTGGACGAATATCCTTGACCATGTAGGTCCCCGAAGCGCTGCCGTCACTCCTCCATAACTCAGGTCCGTGAATTCCGTCGGTCGCACGAAAGTAGACAATCCCATTCACATTCATTAAATGTTTCACCCAACTATGTTCGGGGCCTGGACGAATGTCTCTTACCACTACCGTCCCCTCACTCGTTCCGTCGCTTTTCCAAAGTTCAATTCCATAATCCGGCAATTCGGCCGTGCTGAAAAAGAGGGTCCCATCAACGTCAATAAGGTCTCGCAGGTAAGAGTCGGGCGGACCCGGATTCACATCCTTGACTAGAACCGTTCCGGCTTCAGTCCCGTCGCTCTTCCACAACTCGAAGCCGACCTGAGAATCATCTCTGGCCTCGAAGTAGAGTGTGTCCCCCACACGCGTCAGTTGACTGGGTCGAGAAGTGAGAAACTCCCTGATAAACTCGGTTCCCGCCTCGGTTCCATCACTTTTCCAAAGAGCGATATTCGTGCTCGGATCCCGCGCCGTAAAGAAGAGAGTCCCGTTCACGGGGGTGAGGGACTGCGGTTCCCCCCCGCCTTCGCCGGGGTAGATATCCGCTGCCATCACGGTGCCTTCTTCGGTCCCGTCGGTCATCCACAGTTCGCGACCGTTGACCCCGTCATCGGCCGAGAAATACAGAACGCCCCCCATACGCACCATCCCAGCCGGGTCCGAATTGTCTGGACCCGGACGGATGTCCTTGAAAAGATACGTGCCCTCGGGGGTGCCGTCGCTCTTCCACAGTTCCCTTCCATACGTTCCCCCCCAAGCTCGGAAAATGACCTCACCGTTCAGTTCCGCCAGGTACCGCGGCTCCGAACCATCCTCTCCCGGGCGAATGTCCAGAACCAGCTGGGTACCCTCCGGTGTCCCGTCGCTTTTCCAGAGTTCATCCCCCTCGTTTTCCGTGTCGGCCACGAAGAAGACCTCGTCTCCGACAGCCACCAGCCGGCCCGGGTTGGAACCACGGTTGAAGTAAACTGACGACCTGATGTCTTTGACCATCTGGACCGTCTGCGCCCTCGCCTGCGGTGGGGAGAACACGAACGTCCCAAGGACCAAGAATAGGATCATTGAGCGCCTAGAGAACATCACTCGAACCACCTCCCTTGTTCGAATATCTCCACGGACAGAGCCAATTGTCGCCATATAAATTACCCAAGGTATCCTAGACATACCTATTTCTCGCACTTTTGTCAAGCCAAATTTAGTCTGTTTCCCCTATTAAGCAGGACGCGCGGGAAGCCTCAACGTTCTAACGTTAGCTTCAATGCCCAATCAATGCCGGATTGGTCGCCATTGCCGGGGAATGGAGGGAGACGGATGGCGCCGGAAGCATCGCCGGTCAGGGTCCCGGCGTCGGTCCATTCGCCGGTGCGTGGGTTGAACCACGAAGCCTTGTATTTCCCGTTGGCACTTGCCCCGGACAGGGTGGCCCGGTCGCATTCCTGCTCGAAATATATAAGGAAGAGATCCTGAGCCTCGGTTCGTGCACAGTAGGCCCAACCGAGAAATCCATCATCTTCCACCGTTTTATTGGGCGAAAGGAGATCGGTGCGCGGGACCAGGGCCTGGTATTGGTCCTCCTGAGACAGGACGAACGTGCCCAGGTGGCGCATTTGTGCGGCCGACGGCCAATCCATGTTGTCCCACATGTGTTTGGGCGCGCCCTCCTCGACATCGCCTTGCCACAAGCCCCCTTCCCAACCACCGGCCCCGTAGATGTGTCCAGCCAGGCCGCCGGACAGCACGCTCCCGTACATGGCGGAACGGCAGTACCGGGCGGCAAGGTCGGAGCCGCCTGGGGCATCTTCCATGCCGTCGTAATACGGCTCGCCGTTGAGAGCGGGCACGGGCGGGGGATGTTGGAAGATCTCGGTGAGGTAGGTGTAGCACTTGTGCGTGCGACGGTTGCCGATTTGATGGAACATGAGCCATTTCGCCTTATCGACATGGCCGAAGTTCCGCAGTGACGACGGGTTCGAGTTCGTACCGGCGAGGGTCCCGAACGGGGGCGGCCCATAGCGCTCGATGACGAGGTTGGCCGCGTTGTTCCAGTCCTCGGCGGTAACCGAGTGACCCGGTGTATCGAAGTGAATCGGACTGAATAGGCAATTGTTGGCCTGGTAGCGGCTCCAGAGGTATTGGAGGTAGCGCGTGTAGGAGCTTGGCCACGGATAGAACTTTTTCCATGCCTGGCCGATGTCGCGGCGTGCGCCCTCCATGAAGGGAACGAACCCCTGCTCGTTCAGATAGTCGATCTTTTTGTCGAGGTTCCGGAAATACGCCGGGTTGATACGCTCGACATCGGGAAAAATCTCCTCAAATCCGGGTACCCTTCCGGGGAAAAAGAACGCGCGGTTCCCGTCCTCGTCGTGCATGTCCTGGGCGAAATTCGTGTTCGCGTGCGGCCACGCCCTGCGCAAGACGGTTCCGTCCGCCATGGCCAATCCGCCCGGCCGGCCGTCGTTGGCCCAGTTCGGCAGCGCCGCGATCATGGCAACGCAGTTGAACCCTTGATCCTTCCGGAAGCGCACATAGTCCTTGAAGCCCGCCTCCGGTCCCATGGGCCGGGGCCGGTCGTCATCGTCCCAGCGAAAGCGGAACGTTGGCGTGGCCCACCACGTATCCCCCAAGAGGAAGAATGGCTCCCCGTCCGCATATTCGAACGCGTGCCCGTTCGCCGACGCCCGAATCATCCCGCGCCGGTTCGGGTTTTCCTGTTTCTCCCCTTCTGACCACTGGGTGGCTGTGAACGATCCGCTCTTGCCGTTAAGTCCCGGATCATTCTGGTTGGACCCGCTGGTCCAGGACCACTCCCCCGGCCGAGTCGCCAGAACGCGCACGCGGAAGGTATTTTCGCCGTCCCAGAATCCATAGCATCGCTTGTTGAAATTGGGACCCTTCAGGTTCACCCAGACCTCAACCTCCGTGTACGGATTCGCATACGAGTTCTCCGCTTGCAGCTCGACCTCCACCTTTTCCCAGACATGAACAGGAGCCGGCTGAGCGTCGGCCCAGTTAATTTGCCCAAAGAAACCGGAGAGAAAGACGCAGACAAACAGGTAACATTTGAAGCTATTCTTTGAGACGCGGAGATGAATCATTTTAACTCTCCTTGTCAGGGAAAAAGGGGTTGGCATTTTCCCTGTCCATTCTAGTTGGACACGCAATGACGCAAACTAACCAAAGTTTATATTCCCAAAGCTTACCTCAGGCAAGTTAGGACTACAACGCTAAGCTAGGTGAAATAAGGGATTCTTGATTTGCCTGCTCCGAGGCTCAGAATGATCGAAAAGATTAGCGTTGAACTGTTGGTTTTCTCAATGAATAACCTACCTCTTTTCTTCGTACCTGTGGTTCAAGAACGGGCTTGATAGGAGATAATAGTAAATATAGCGAGCCGCCAATGCTCCACCAGCCAGCGAGATAGCTGCTGAGTATAATGCATATGGGTTGCGATAATCTGCATCGTAACCGTGAAAACCATGAACGAGGCAAATCGAAATGATTCCCTCCACAAGAAAGATGGGCAGCGAAAAAAAGACGCGAGTTGCAAATTCCATCGGCAGGGCGCGGAGCCTGGGTTTATCAAAGACTTGCTCGCGCACAAATGCCCTCTGTTCCATCGTCCTCTGCTCGTCCTCAAGAGTTTCGTTTCGACCAATAAGTTTGCAGCTTCGACTCGTGAGGAGGGCAGCGAGTTTTCTGTAGTCATAAATGAAGTCTACAACATTGAGAATCCGGCCAGAATTCAGAAAGATCTCCAGTGACCTGGCTGTCCTGCCGAAGAAAGAGATTTTCCGCTCTTTGATGCTGTCGATTTCCTTCAGTCGAAAGGAAAGGAAATCGATTCCAAGAGCTCTCAACCGAACAGAGTCCAGACCTAGGATGACAGTCGGATACTTGAATCGAAACATCAAGGTCAAAGCCAGTAAGATCCCCGCCAGAGCGAAATAAATCAAGGCCGCTGGGATCAGGTGAGGATTGTTCTGCGTGGGCAGAGGATTGTCCGAAGAGTCAACGACAATGATCCAATTAATTGCGAGGGACACAAGAATCGCACTTACATACTCAGGCAAGAACCGCGTATGGTAACGAAAAATGACATTCGCGGATTGGCGCGCAGCACTTGGTGCCCTTAATGTAGAGGTATCAGGCATGAAGTTGTTGCCTTTATCCTCCCTTATTCCCCAGATTCCCTCGTCCCATGCCACACTCTCGCCCGAACCACATCGGACTCTATAGTGCCCGTATAGTAGCTGGTAACCTCGGTGTCGGTCAGGGTCATGCCTCTCCCGAATTCAAAAAGGAAGTGATGCATGCCTGGTGCTCCTCCCGGCTAATTGGTGAGCACATAAGTGCGCTTGATCTTTTCAACGGAGGCCGTCCCTGCCTGTCTCATAATCAGTTCTAGCTCTTTACGAAGGATGTCCAGGACCTGAGCCACCCCGGTCTCGCCGAAAGCCGCCAAACCCCACAGATACGGCCGCCCGATGCAAATCGCCTTAGCGCCCAGCGCCAACGCTTTGAATACATCCGTCCCCCGCCGAAATCCACCGTCGATCAAAACCGGGATCCGACCGTCTACGGCCTTTAACACCTCGGGTAGACAGTCGATGGTGGCCCGGCCGCTTTCCTCGGTTCGTCCGCCATGATTCGAGACAATAATGCCGTCTACCCCATACTCCAAACACAGACGAGCATCCTCGTGGGTCACGATTCCCTTGAGGACCAGTTTCATTCCGGTGTGATCTTTCAACTGACGGACAAAGTCCCACGTAAGCGTTGGCACCGCAAAGCCCTTCACTCCGGTCACATCGAGCCCGTCAAACATCGGCCTGCGCTCAACGTAGCCTTCAAAGCCCGGCTTGTGACAGACAGCACACTCCCTGGAGTCCCTTTTTGCTAAACGCAGCAAGGTCGTTCTATTACGCGTAGTGCCGAAATCCACTGTAAGCACTACCACGGGACAAGCCGCGGCTTCAGCGCGCTTGAGCTGCGCCTCACTGATTTGCCAGTTTGTGGTGGGCTTGAACTGAAACCAGACAGGGGCCCCACATGCTGCCGCTGCGTCTTCGACTGAAGTTGTGGAGGTGACCGACAAGATCATGAGATGCCGTCTCGCCCCGGCCGCTTTGGCGGTTGCCATCTCTCCTTCCGGATGGAAAGCCCGCTGGCCACCCGCCGGGGCAAGTATTATCGGGGTTTCCCACTTCACTCCGAACAACTCCGTCGCCATATCGACCTGGTCAATGCCAGTCAGGCGACGCGAGCGAATTTGGATCTTTGAAAAACCCTCGCGATTGGCCTGCAACGTCATTTCGTCGTCGACCCCGGTCGCCAGGTACCCATAGTGGGCAGGAGGGAGAGTCTCGCGCGCAGCCAACTCAAAATCGAAGACATTGATTGCCTCATCCGGGTGAGAGATGAGCTCGTCCTCCATTGCGGATCGATTCCATGACCCTCGGTTGGAACAAGCCGGCAATCCCAGATAGCCAAGCAAGGGGCTGCCCGCCAAGAACCTCAGGAAGAACCTGCGAGTCGTCGCCCTGTCGTAAGAAACTTTCATGACCTGCCTCCAAATCAAAGGTTAACGCGGGGCTTCATACGAGGTGGTTTATGGTCGCTCAAGATTGTATTGCCACAACTAACCATTGCCCAGCGTCATTCGAAATACAACACTGCCCCTTGGCTCGACCCCCCACAACGTGCCGCATGGCGGGATCGACACTCAGTCGTTCTGCATCGTTCATGTCATCATGGCCCGCCAAGCGGCTAAACACCAACTGACATAAAAGAGCCATCAATGTGTGTTGGGTGTTCTGGCCAGTTCGCCACTCGGCAAAGCTCTCTCCCGTCATCATGGTCAATCCCAACGCCTCATCCAATTCGCGGTATGCCAACAGTCCCGCATCGCTTGTGACCTTGGAACCGTGAAACTCCAGCTTCCAACTCTGGTCGAAAACAACTCGTAGCGCATCCTTCTGCGCTTCACTCATTGGATTTCCATCAATTCCTTGCTATCATCGCCACAAACCCCGCTGTTTACAAGGTTTATCGACAACTCATTATATACAAATGAGTCCCTCATCTGGGAGATCCAGGATATAACGAATGGCCAAACTCAGATCACTCATTAACAAGATTCGTGGTACATCTGCAATGCGAATCGATGGAGCCGATGAACGAAAACGACCTCTTTGCACCAACTCGATCCTTTGAGGTCGCTGAGTCTGTGATCGGACGCGTGGACGAGTTCGTGGCACCAGGTGGAGAGGTTCTCGCCTCCGAGAATGATGCGATCGCCATCGCTTCCGTATTTATAGAACCCTTGTGGCCCTTTGCCGTCGTGCGTGTAGGTATCAGAGATTTCCGCGGGATGATAGAATGTGTAGGGGGTCATTGTTCTTCAGTTGCTATTACCCTTGCCGTAGATCCGATGGACAAATGATAAAGGGAAGTCTCGCCTGCACGTGCGCCATCCACGACCGCTACCACGCGTCCCTCTCTCAAGGAAAAAATGGCCGGTTACATAAGATCCAAGCTTAAGTCCATTAAGGTTGTCAGACGCACCTACCTGAAAGCTGAGGTTGTCTGCCAGGAAATCCTATTCTGGATTCTCGCTTTCTGTGCCTATTTTCCCTCACTTCGGAGGAATCGAAAAGAGGGTCGAATCAGCCCCGTCTTTGTCGTGGAGGAGTTTTATCACGAAAAACTGCGGGGAATGGGAGGGTATGGCAGAACCGTATTGAATATCTGCAGCCATCTGAACTCTCAAAGAACCACCCTCGTGCCAAAGGTTTTTCTATCTCTTGAGCGAGATTTTGTCTCCAAACCGGAGATCCAAAAATTCCACGACACGGACGTCCTCTTGCGGCCAGCCACCAACAAGGGTCATATCCCGACGTTCCTGAAATATAGGAAACTGGCGAGCCGATTTGATCCGAAAGTCTTCATCAGTATCGAGTTTTACCCAAGCTATGAGTATCAACTCTTCGCCGAGCCCGCGGTCCCTTTATTGGTTTGGAGCAAGGACCCCATAGACGAAGACGAATGGGGAAAAATGGCAACTATCCCGTCGATGTTAGAAGTCACCCAGATGGCCGGCGCCGAAGAGCTGCAAGTCCGCGCCCGGGAGAAGCGCGATTCAATAAAGAAAATCATTCGTCTCAGTAAGATCCTGAGAAGAAAGATCCTCTTTGCCGCACCGGCGGAATTCCTCGCCCAACGGGCAAAAAAAACCTACGGCCTGCCCGACACCGAATTTCACTGGCTCCCAAACCCGATTCCTCTTCCGGAACTGAATGAAATCACCTATTCGGAAAGGCCCTTCTTATTCTTCCTCGCTCGACTTGATCCGGTAAAGAGACCGTGGATCGTGTTTGAGCTGGCTAGAAGATTTCAGAATGTCGATTTCCTGATTGCCGGGAAGACCAACCATCCCAAAGTGATAAATCCGATCATTGACAGACACGCCTCCCTGAAAAATCTGAAATTCCTGGGGCATGTCGAAGGAGAGAAAAAAAGAAAGCTGCTGAGGGAGTGCTGGGGACTGATCAACACAAGCATCCACGAAGGCCAGCCGATCAGCTTCCTGGAAGCCTTCTCCTATGGCAAGTGCGTCGTCAGTTCTCTGAACCCGGACAATGCCGCAGAGAGATTCGGCTATTACACAGGAGAAATACTGGGAGAAGGACTCGACAGCTCAACTCTCGACATGTTCGCCCGGAAAGTACAGGAATTGTTGGACGACGAGTCCCTCCGAAGGGAAAAAGGGAGGTTGGCGCGAGCTTACGTCGAAGAAAAGAACACCGTGGCCGTTTTTGACAGACAACTGCAGAAGATCCTCACAGATGAAAGAATAATCCCGCCCGAGTGACCCGCAGACTTGCCCCAGGAAGGTACGAACAACCTCCGTGAAGATTCTTTGCCAATAGTAACACAGCCACAGGCAACAGGCCTGTGGCTGTCTGCGGATGTTCTCAAGATGTTATCGAATTGAAATAGGCAGCTCTGTGGAGCCCCTTGTTTCGCTTCGGACGGGTCCCGAGATGATGGGATGCTGGCGGAAGGGAATGGGCCGACTCATCTAGCGTTCTGTCAAATGGGCGTGTGAGGGCTTTTCGGCAGATATAGCCACTGACTGCTGTTTTTTGATGTGATTTATGCCAAAATCTCCCGTTGGCCGGGTGCGATAAAAAACAAAGGTTAACAGCGGGGGCACGGCGGTGCGCCGCTGCGAGCTCTGAAAGAGAGTTAGTTAAGAGCGCGGTGTTTTGAGATGGAAGAAGAAAAGTGAACTCTGGATCGGAAATTCCGCTGGTGGGTCGGGGCTTCGATCACAGCGATCGATTGGCGATTGTGGATGAGGGGGGGAGTTTTACTTATAGGGATCTGATTGAGGCGTCGGGGAGTGTTGCGTCGGTTTTGCTGGACGGGGCGGAGGATCTGGAAGAGAAGGGGGTTGCGTTCTTGATTCCGTCCGGCTTTTCGTATGTGAAGGTGCAATGGGGGATATGGCGTGCGGGGGGAATTGCGGTGCCGCTTTGCACGTCGCATCCGCGTCCGGAGTTGGGGTATGTCATCAAGGATTCCGATGCGAAGATTGTGATATCGGATCCATCATTTGCGCACGTTAGTCGGCCCATTGCTGAAGAGAATGGGTTGAGGCATTTGTCGACATCGGATCTTGAAGGCGGAAGAGAGGCGCCGCTTCCAAAGGTTTCTCCCGATCGTCGTGCAATGATAATTTATACAAGCGGGACGACGGGCCGTCCGAAAGGGGCGGTCTTGACGCACGGCAACATTAAAGCGCAGATTGAAAACTTGATAAGCGCATGGGAGTGGCGGAGCGAGGATCGCATTCTGAATGTGCTGCCGCTCCATCACATTCACGGTATCGTTAACATCGTTTGCTGCGCGCTCTGGGCGGGGGCGGTGTGCGAGATGATGACGAAGTTTGATGCGGGGCGCGTTTGGGAGCGGTTTGTCGAGAGCGATCTGACGCTTTTCATGGCGGTCCCCACGATCTACAGCAAGTTGATCACGGCTTGGGAGAATGCGCCTCCTGAAAAGCAAAAGATCTGGTCCAAAGCCTGCGGTAAAATGCGCGTGATGATCTCGGGATCGGCGGCGCTTCCGGTGCCGGTATTGGAAAAGTGGCGAGCGATCAGCGGGCATACGCTTTTGGAACGATACGGAATGACGGAAATCGGGATGGCGCTGACCAATCCGCTTCATGGCGAGCGACTGCCGGCACATGTGGGGACGCCCATTCCCGGGATCGAGCTGCGGCTGGTGGATGAGGAGGGATCGCCCGTCGAACCAGGTACGCCGGGGGAGATTGAGGTCAAAGGGCCGGGCATTTTCTTGGAATACTGGCGCCGACCGGAAGAAACCGAGGCGGCTTTTCGGGATGGGTGGTTTCAGACGGGGGATGTGGCGGTGGAGGAAGAGGGCAGATTCCGCATGTTGGGGCGAAAGAATCTGGACATTATTAAAACGGGCGGATACAAAGTTTCGGCGTTGGAGATTGAAGATGCCATCTGCGCTCATCCGGATATCGAGGAGTGCGCGGTAGTGGGTGTTCCGGATCCGGAATGGGGGGAACGGGTGGCTGCGGCGCTGGTCATGAGAAGAGGCGCATCGCTTGATTCAAAGGTATTTCGCGATTGGGTCAAAGAGCAAATTGCGCCGTATAAAGTGCCGACAAGGATCGTCAATGTGGAGTCTTTACCGCGAAACGCAATAGGGAAAGTCACGAAGACCCAGGTGGTTGAACTCTTCCAATCGCGTGAGCAGAAGGAATCGATGTGATCTGGATCCAAAATCACTGGCCGATCCTGGTTCTTCTCGTTCTTTACACGGCGTTAATGGTGTACCACGCCTGGAGCGGAAAGCGCCGGACACACGGGTTGGTTGATTACTACATCGGGGGTCGTTCGTTGGGCGGAATCGCCATCGGCCTTTCCTTTTTCGCCACCTATTCAAGCACGAATAGCTTCGTCGGTTTTTCCGGACAGGCGTACACGTACGGACTGCCCTGGTTGCTTCTTGCCCCCTTCGCTGTCTTTCTCAGCTTTGCGGCCTGGATTTGGGTTGCACCGCGTTTGCGTCACGTCACGGAGTCGTTGGATTCCGTAACCATTCCCGACTTCATCGGCTTTCGATTCGGGAGCACATCGGCGCGAGTCATGGCGGCCCTCATCGTTCTACTTTCCAGCCTTCTTTATATGACTGCCATTTTCAAAGGGGTCGGGAATCTTCTGGGGGCTGTTCTCGAAATTCCTTATTGGACATCCATTTTCATCGTGATGATCATTGTGATGATTTATACGGCGGCGGGCGGGTTCCATTCGGTAGTGAAAACGGATGTTGTGCAGGGGGTCATCATGATCGTCGCTGCGGTTCTCTTATTTGCGGGGACTGTCAAGGCCGCAGGCGGAGTGGGATCGTTTTTCGAGGTTCGCACAAAGCCGGACATTCCTGAACTGTTTTCGTGGAACGCTGCGATGCCTTTTCCGCTGCTTCTAGGAATTTTGTTCGGGACGACTGTCAAGTTTGTTGTGGATCCGCGGCAATTGTCGCGGTTTTATGCTCTTAAAGATCAGCGCGCCATACGACAAGGCGTATGGGTCTCCACGTTGACATTTCTTTTTGTTTATGTGCTGCTCGTTCCGATCGGCATTTACGCCCACAACATCCCTCTCGGTGATATTTCTGATACGGACCAGGTTGTTCCGGCGCTTCTCAGTCACGGTGAGGTGTTTCGCCCGTCGGTCAGCGCGTTTCTTTTCCTCGCGATGATATCTGCGGCAATGTCGAGTCTGGACAGTGTGTTGCTGGTCATGGCGTCGACGTGCGAGCGGGATCTGGTAGGACTTTGGAAACGAAACCGCTCCGAGGGAAGCGCTCTTCGATCGACGCGGTGGTATGTTTCGATGTTCGCCGTAATAACCGCGCTGATCGCGCTCAAACCGCCGGGAGGCATTGTCGCTTTGACTTCATTCTCCGGCAGCCTGTATGCGGCTTGCTTCCTGCCCGCGATTTTCTTCGGTCTTTATTGGCCTTCGGGAAATGGAAAGTCTGTAATGGCATCTTTCATAGTAGGCCTTGCGTGCCTGCTTCTCTGGAAGTATCTCCCCATCGCGCCGACGATCCACCAGGTGTTTCCTGCGGTTCTCCTTTCGATTCTTACATTTGTGGTCGTGGCAAAGATCACTCCACCTAACGAATCCGTAGCTATGCAACGACTTTTGAACAGCCAGAGTTGACTGCCGGGAGAGGGAGGGCCGTCTGGGCCTCAAGGACGGCCGCTTTCGGTACCTTACACAATGTAATATCAAGTTTTGACAGCGACTGCCGTCTCGAATAAGATAATGGAAATCAGCTCCACGACAGCTATGGACAGTATCACATGGGAAGTGTCGGATCAGAGGAATAATTGCGTGGCGCTTTTGACGGACCGGCCAAGCATTGGACATCCTGTTCTAAATAGGGGAGGCAAACATGAAACGACTCATTTTTGCGATCGTTGTATGCGCGCTGGCTGCAAGTAACGTTCATGTCGAAGCGCAGACTTCTGAGCAAGGCCGCCAGACCGTCCGCTTCAACTTCGATTGGAAATTCCAAAAGGGCAGTGTGGACGAAGGGTTCGGACAGTTCTATGACGATCGGGATTGGGAAACCGTCCAGTTACCTCATGATGTCAGCATCTATGGCCCCTTTGTGAGGGATGGATCAGATAGAGCCAACGGGTGGCGGCCCAGAAGCGAAGGCTGGTATCGGAAAACGTTTGACCTCCCCGCCGATGCACGAGCCAAGAAAGTGCATATTGAGTTCGAAGGGGTGTATCGAGACGCAAGGGTATGGATCAACGGACGGTATCTGGGGAGACATCTGAACGGCTATTTGGGCTTTGAACATGATCTGACCCCCTATGTCGATTGGGATGGAGCGAATGTTATTGCGGTCCATTATGACAATCGCACGCCGGGGACATCTCGATGGTACACAGGCGAGGGAATCTATCGAGATGTCTGGCTCAAGATTGTAGATCCTCTCCATGTACCGTTACATGGAACTTATGTGACCACACCAATAATCACCGAGCAGTCTGCCGTTGTTGAAATGCAAACCGAGGTTGTCAATCATTACGCAGAGAACAAGACGGTCAGGATAGTCACAGAGATACAGGACGCGGAAAAGAAAGTTGTGTGCAGTGCAACAGCCATGGCCCCTTTGTCTATCAATGAAACATATATTTTTCGACAGGAAATGGAAGTTCCCCACCCCAACTTGTGGGACGTTGAGAATCCTTATCTCTATCGGGCCATCACCCGGGTGTTTGACTCGAGTGGGGAGAAGGATACCTATGAGACACGGTTCGGGATTCGCGAGGTGCGCCTCACGCCGGATAAGGGTCTGTTACTCAATGGGAAAAAGGTCTTTGCCCAAGGCGGGGATATTCATCACGACCTTGGATGCCTGGGGTCGGCGACCTTCAGGCGCGGCTACGAAAAGCGGCTTCTGGCGTTGAAAGAGATGGGCTGCAATTCCGTTCGCCTGAGTCATAATCCGCATGCCTCCATGGTTCTGGACCTGTGCGATGAAATGGGCGTGCTTGTCATCGATGAACTTTATGATAAATGGAACTCGCAGTACTACGGCGGCGAGGCTTCCATTGCTGATATGTGGAGAACAGACTTGGAACACTTCATCAG